>Ga0082212_10001035_pt1 | contig 40706 bp, 34 predicted proteins | sample TergutNt197P3_FD_71548 | JGI IMG/M metagenome (GOLD analysis project Ga0082212, IMG submission 71548) | Neocapritermes taracua P3 segment gut microbial communities from Petit-Saut dam, French Guiana - Nt197 P3 | ecosystem: Host-associated > Arthropoda: Insects > Digestive system > Gut ...
CCCGGGGCGGCAAAACAGCCCCTGTACAGGCTAAAGGAGGCGCTTTTACTTTTTCAGCAAAAGCAAAAACGGCAGATAACCTTTGAAACAGTGCTATTGGGCGGGGTTAATACAGGCCCGGAAGATGCCGCCGCCCTGATCGGCTTTGCAAAAAATCTTGATGTAGTCATTAACATTATACCCTGGAACCCTGTAAAAGGCCTCTGCTTTAAGGGAGAGCCGTTAAAACCCTGTACCCCAAAAGATATAAAATATTTTTCGGATATGCTAAAAAAATCCGGCCTTAATATTACCCAAAGGTATCGCCGCGGCTGCGGCATTTCCGGCGCCTGCGGGCAGCTTGGCGGAGACAGCTAGCGTCCCCTGCTTACTTTTGCGAGGCCGCAGTATGGGCTTTTCCTTCGTTGTCGTAGAGTTTAATAACCGATTCGGGGAGCCAGCCCCGGTAGTTACCTTCCACCAGTACCCAATACTGCATTTCCTCCCCCTCTTTAATCAGACGCCGTTCGAGTACAGCCACAATTGATTTCTCCCGTATAAAGCCCAGGGAAACACCATCGTTGCTTGGTTCGTTCAGGATTTGTGAATAAGAGGATGTTACTACGCCATACCCAAGTATATCGCGGGAAAGAGGCGGCGTAACCGGCGGGTCAATATCTTTTTTTTGGCTGCAACCGGCTATTACAAAGGTAAAAAAAAGAAATATAATAGGTGCACGGGTAAGATGGATCATTCTACAAAGAGTATAACCTTTTTTTTGGTTTTCGTCATCTTTTTTTTCTGCACGGCCCCAGCCGCAGAAGCGGAAGATGGTTTGCCATTGGCCCCCCCCGGTTTTATGCTAAAAACCTTCACCGGTTTTTTATACGGTACTTCATACGAAATTGTATATCAGGGTAGTACCGGAAAAGACTATTTAAGCGAATTAACGTGGGAAATAAAGCCCCTTTTTTATGCAGGCGCGGAAATAGACTATTCTTTTAAAGATAATACGGAACACCATGGGTTTTCCCTTTGTGCCGGCCTAAAAGCTGCAATACCAATGAAAACCGGTGTAATGGAGGACCGCGACTGGAATTGGGGGAAATATGGGGTGCCCCCCGGCACACTCACCAATTTTTCTTCCCACGACAACCATACAAAAGCCGCATTCCTGGTTAATTTTGGCGCTTCCTTTTCAATCCCTGCCGGGAAATTTATTTTTGGGTTTTTTTTAAACGCCGATTATATGTTTTTTAAATGGGAAGCATGGAACGGCTATTTGCAATATATGGATGACAATTTTATTATTCACCAGCTGAGCGGCCTTCAAATCAGCTATATTCAAAACTGGTTTTTATTTAATACCGGGGCAACTGCCGATCTTTTCCTGGGGCGCTTTACGATTAGCGGCGGGTTTTTCCTGGGCCCTTCGTTTTGTATAGCCATAGATGATCACCATAAACGAAATTTAAGGTTTATCGATACCGCCTATAAGGGCCTTATGATTAAACCCGGGCTTGGCGCTGCATTTTCATTTTCCCGGCAATGGTCTGCCGGCATTAATGCCTTATACCTCTTTACTACAAAAACCAGGGGGAATACCCGCGAAAAATACTTTGGCATATTTTCCGGTTACTACCCAAACGGATCGGGCGCTGCTTTTAGGGCATTGGAATGCAGTATTCAAGTACGGTATAAATTTCTATAAAAAAATAATCGGGTAAAAAAGAAAATGCAGCAGCGCCGCAGCAAGGCACACAAAACCGGAAATTTTCCTGTTCCTGGTAATAAGCGAAGCAAAGCGCTCCATAAAATCAAACGCGGGGGAACCAGATGTTTTATTGCGGTAAAACTCAAAAAGCAGCAAAAACCCTCCTGCAATGCCGACAAGTGCAGGGAAAAGATCGCCCACGACCGGGATGTTCCCGCGGACAGGCGAGAGTATTTTTAGTATGCCCGTAATAAAGGATGCGCCGCCAATAATCAGCCGCACTGTTTCGTTATTAAGGGAAAAAGACAGCGCACCCTTGTCTGCCTCTTCTTTACAGAAAACCAGGATTATGCCGATGAGGGCGTTTAACACTACAGACAACAAATAAACCGGGAGCATTATGGTTTAAGTATCGCACAAATGCCAAAAAAGGGAAAGAGCCTGTTTAAAGCGTAAAATTATTCGTAACTGACGGTAAAATGAATTTGATGCGGCCCCGCTTCCATTAATACCAGCATTTTCCCCCCGCGAAACGGTGTAACAAAGCGGAAAAGTTCTTCTTCCTCTGGCCCAAAGTAGACCCTCTGTGCATGTATGGGGTTCCCCTCTCCGGGAATGGAAAAGGCTATGTCAACCGGGCCTGTATACACGTCTGCATTGCCGCCATCCGGAACGTTTTTTTTAAGCATTATGTAAGAATTGTCCCCTGCGCCGACTATTGTAAAAGTAAGCTTGTTGCCCCCCAGTGCCCTGGCGTCGCCAAAAGACAAAAAACGGGAAATAATAAATACAGCGGCGCTTATTACAAGTATAGAAATAAACATGAGCCGCAGCGGCTTTGTTGCCGTTAAAGTGCGGAATAGCCCTTTCTTTTGCGGGGGCCCCTGTTCGTGGAAGTCCCTAACAGCCTTTGGGGCGTTTTTTAAACGGTTTTCCCGCGAGTAATAAAAATTTAGCCTACCGTCGCCGTAATCGTCGCCCATTGCATTTCCCTTAAGGCAGCCATGCCTGCCCTGCCAACCGGGCGGCAGGAAGCGCCAATTCGCCGGGGTCAAAAAAACGCCGCCCCATGGCGCCGGCAGCAGCCACGAGGAGCGCCCCTGCCGCTGCTGCAGCCAGGAACGGGTCAAAACGCCCTTCCCCCGCTTTTTCTGCTGCATAAGCCCTGGCGGCAATCCCGGCGCATAACCCTGCCAGGAAGTCGCCGCTGCCGCCTGCCCCAAGCGCAGGGTTCATCCCGTCTATAAACCCCAGCCTTCCGTCCGGGGCAGATACAACCATAACATGGCTTTTAAAAAGTATAACCGCATTAAGCGTTTTTGCAATTCCGGCAATCAGCTGGGGGTTGGAAAGAAGCTCCGTTTTTGGGATGCCGGAAAGCGATTCAAGCTCCCCGGCATGGGGGGTAAGTATGACCCTGCCATGGAAAACAGGGCTTTTGCGACCGGGCGACAAAAGGTCCGGGAATAATTTTTTTATTAGGTAAATCCCGTCGGCGTCAAGAATTACCGGGGCACCGGATTCTTCTGCCATTAATGCCTGCTGCAAAGCTGGAAGCCGCCCATCGCCTTTCCCCCAGCCGGGGCCCAAAAGCATGGAATGGGGGATAAAATTATTGCCCCCGGACTGGTGTGCGGAACAGGGCGCCGCCATAACCCCGGAAAATTGAGCCCCAAGTACCGGGTAAAGATCATCGTCGAGCACGGCTTTTATTAAGCCTGCGCCCGCAGCGGACGCCCCTGCCGCAGCAAGGAGGGCGGCGCCGGCTGTGCCGGTACTGCCTGCGTGTATTTCACAGAGCCCCCGTGTATATTTATAGGCGCCAAAATCAAGCGGGGCAATGGCGCAGGAACAGCTTTCCCAGGACAGCAACCATGCGTCGCCGTGTTTTTCCAGCAGCCCCGCGGGGAAAACCCCCTGGACAGGGATAATCTTACCGCAATGCAGCCTGAGCAGCGGCTTGTACAGTTCTGTTTTAAGGTGCTCTATTGCCAGGGTTATGTCTGCACGGACAACAGGCTGCCCGCCTGTCCAGCCGGAGTAAGCGCCCGACGGCACATCGATGGAAACTACACAGCAGCGCCCGCCCCGTGCGTTTAATTCGTTCACCATTTCCAGGGGGGGGCCGCCCAGTTCCCCCTTAATCCCCGTCCCGGCAATCCCGTCAATTATTAAAGCGGCATTATCAAAAAGCCCGGCAGCATGCTCTTTCCCGTTCCAGGATACAACAGGCACGCCCATCTCCTGCAAATTCCTTAACGCCCTTGCGCGCGGGGAGTTTTCTTCTGCGGTTGGGTAGCGTGAAAGCAAAACAGCCGCATTGGGGTTTTTGCCTGCCCGGGTTTTAACCAGTTCCCCAAGCAGCACAAGCGCATCTGCCCCGTTATTGCCTGTACCTGCGCAGACAAGTATGGGCCCGCATAGGCATGGGGAATATTTGCTGTTTTGCAATAATTCTGTTTTAAGCGCGGCAGCACATAAAAGCCCCGCTTTTTCCACCAAATCGAAGGAAGTCAGATCCCATTCAGCATAGGCTTCTTTATCCATTGCTGCGGCATTCCCCGCACTTATTAACCGTAAACCGGGCGGGCTACCATTACCGGTCCCTTCCATCTAAAGGTTAACCCCCATAAGGCGCTCTGTCCTCCACCATACAAGCCGCGCCTCCCATTCTGTCGCAAGCAGGCCGGACAGGATCCCTTCGTTGGAAAGATTAAAGGTATTGTATTCCAGCTCGTCATTTTTTACCTGGATAAACCCAAGACGCTGTTCCCTGGAACCCGCTGTAAGTACAAGGAGCGAATAACCGCCATCGACAGGGAAATAAAGGAAAACACTCGAATCCTTAATTACCCCAAGCATCGCATAGGGGAGCCGCTGGGTAACTTTTCTGTCGTTCTCCGTCGCGGTGTATTCAAAAAAAGGCACCCTTATCGACTCTTCGTAATCGCCGGTATCCACATTCATAATCCAGATAACAGAAGTCTCCGGGATTGCCATTGAATTATTTTCTTCATCGGTTATATTGCGGTAATAATCAATTTTAAAGTAAAGCTTCCTTTCGTCGGGGGCCGCAGACACTGTATCGATGGAAGCATAGTCCAGTTTTGCATCCGGCATGGGGATGCTGTCGTTCCGCAGGTGTACCAGATAAAGCAGCGTGCCATCGGCATTGAACCAGTATATGTTCCAGCCGCTTACAAGGAGGCATACCACGGCAATCTCATCGTCATTGGAAGCATAAATGCCCGTAATGCGGGGGAATGGTTTCCCGCCAATACCTTCCTGGCCAAGAAAATTTACAAACCGCCCGGAATCGTCAAAATGCAGCACGATGCTGTCGAGCAGGGCGCCGTCTTCCGCATCGTTTGAACGCCTTTCGATGTCTACTTTATCTGCCGTGTAAATATGTTTCCGCGAATCTACGGTGATCGCCCCCGGCTCTTTTAACGGGTAGCTGATCGACCAGCGTGTTACCATGCCTTCTTCATCCACACCCCGGCGAAGGCTTATGGGGGGCGGGTTAGTTTCTTCGTTATATATTACAAACAACAGGTCGCCGTAGGAATTATAGCGGACGATTTTACTGCCGGCTGTGTCTGAAATATAAAAAAGCCCGTCCCTCATGGCAAGCGAAGTCCGGTTAGAACTGCTCCTTGCCAAATCAAAAAGATTAATCTGGTCTTCCAGCGGGCCAATTTCCAGGTTAAACAGATCCATCCTGGCGACAGAAGAAATTCTCCCCCTTATACAGGAGGACAAGGCAAACAATGCCAGCAGGGGGATTAAAAACCGCTTAATTGCCAACCTGCCGCTTCTCAACCCTAAAACTTCCTTCCGCCGCCGCCATGGCTCCTGCCGGAAGAACTGGTCCTGACACCGCCCCCCCCCGAAGATGAAGAATTTGATTCCCGCCTGGTTTTGGTAACCGTGCTGTAGAGGAAACTGTCCCTTTGATCCGTTAATGCAAGGCTGCCGGGAACTATATATGCAGCAGCCTCGCCCCGGCGGAGCGCCGTGTTCATTTTTGATCTCCATGATGCAACAACGCTAAGCCCTATTATTAGGGCAATAAGCCACCCTGCTGCCACCATAATAATGTTCCACTGGTGAAAAATATTAAAACGCCTGCCATTCGCATCCAGCTCAAGAAATGTTTCCCAGTCCTCTATATATTTAATAAAGGCAGAGCGGTATGCGCCGTTCTTAAGCTGTTTATAGACATCGTCCTCCAGCTTTTTATAAGCCGCAGACCCAAGTACTTTGATGCCGCGGCCGGAGGTACTAAAAAACATATCACGGCTCGCTATAACAACCAGCAAGAGGCAGCCATCGCGGTCCCCCCCAAGGCCATAGCCGTTGTAATCAAAAAAATCATCCGCATAGTCCCATACTTCAACATTGCCAATCCCGTTTTCCGTAACGATCACAAGATCAAAGTTATATTTACCGGCAATGGCGCTTATGCGCTGTTCCAGGTCCTGCCTGTCAGCATCGTTTAACAACCCGGCGTTGTCAACAACCCGGTTTTGGGCAAAAAGCCCCGCTGCCAGCAAAAGCATGGTTAAAAAAAGTGCAATTTGTTTGTTCTTCATAATGCGCCCTTCTAGGTAAATAAACGGAGCAGCTGGATTATAACCGTAAATACCAGGCCGAATATCCCGGTAAACAAAATACGGTACCTTAATACTTTGCCCGGATCAACCGGGAGTTTCCCCACAAGCCGGCCTGACTGCCCGTTCATGATAAACTGGTAATTTTCATTTTGATATTTTGTGTTTAATATCCATACCGGAAGAAGGGCGTAACTGACTTTACCCTCTTTAATATCCACAGTGGATCTTTCCGGCACAACGCTGGCATACCCGGTAACAGTTCTCGCAAATTCCATCTCTATTGTTCTTTTGATGCGCAGGTTTACCCTGTCCTTGCTTTCATCGGCTGTAACATCGAATTTTTCCGCGGAATAACCTGCAAGGTACGAGCCCTCGAAACCGCTCAGTTTGTTATAATCAAATGGCTCTATTGCATCCATGTACGCGTCATCCATTTTTTTGGAGCCGTCTACAGGGATTTTTTCGAAGCCAAGGCTGCCATCCCTTACAACCGAATAATGATCTGTCCTGGTATAGTTATAATTTCTGTCGCTCCACGACGATGTCCTTGTCGCCTTGTACTGTATATTTGCCCTGGCCTTTGCGTTAAAAAGCCAGAATGGGACGTAAAGGCCCTGTATACCGTTAACCCGGTTTTCGTCTTTGAACAGGTTTGGAAGGAGCTTTTTTCCTTCGTAGAATTTTTTAAGGGCGTCCACGGCGCTTTTCTTTTCTAGCTGGAAGGGTAAAACGTATTCCGGCTTTAGTAACCCTGCTACCCGTTTTTTAACGATCTGCGCATTGCCGCAGCAGGGGCACACCATCGCTATGGTATTCTCGTCGCCGATAAGTTCAGCGCCGCAGGAAGGGCAAGCCCCCGTGCTTAAATCCCCAAGCTCGCTGTCTTCCCACGGCTCTTTTACCCCGCTTGTGTCCCAGCCAAAATTATCCCCTGCAGGCTGGGCCATTTGCTTTTGGTAATCGTCCAGGGCGCCAATTTCAAATTCCGCATCGCAGTATGGGCACTTCATTTTTTGGGTCGCGCTCTCGAATTTTACGGTCCCGCTGCAATTGGGGCATTTATATTCTTTTATGTCCATGCTTCACACCCTCCTTAAACCTGTCCCTAATATCTTCTAATCACTAATCACAATCCTCACGGCATCGGCTTGCCGCATTCGGCGCAGAACTTGCCGGTGTTGCCCTTGTGCCCGCATTCGCAGTCCCAGGCTTTTGGCTGCGGCTTGCCGCACTCGGCGCAGAATTTGCCGGTGTTGCCCTTGTGCCCGCATGGGCAGTCCCAGGCTTTTGGCTGCGGCTTGCCGCATTCGGCGCAGAACTTGCCGGTGTTGCCCTTGTGCCCGCAGGGGCAGTCCCAGCCGCCGGCTGAAGCCGGCGCAGCCTGCCCACCGCCTGCCGCAGGTGCACCCTGCTGCTGGCCCATCGCGAACAGGTTCTGGGCGTTCATGCCGCCGGCGCCGGCCGCCATACCCATCCCCATAAAGCCCTGCATCGCGCCGCCCTGGTTCCCCGCAGCAGTACGCATGGCATCGCCCTGGGCATAGACAAGGGATGCAGCCGCCATCGTCGGGTCCTTCATAACTGCCGTTGCCTGCAGCTGCTTTATCCGCGTCTCGTCTTCCGGCGTCGCTACACAGGTAATCCCAAAGTTGACTATTTCTATGCCCCGGCCTTCCCTCCACTTGGCGGTGAGCGCTTCATTGAGCAGCTCCGCCAGAGCTTCTGTCTGGAAGGAAATCTCGTGGTACTCAAGGCCTTTCCCCAGTTTCCCCAGCGACGGCCCCAAAACCGTGATAATCTCGCTCTTTAACTGGCTGTCTATCTTGTCCCTGGTAAACTCCCCTTCTATGTTCCCGGTAACATTGGCGTAAAACGCCATCGGGTCAATAATATGATAGGAATATTCCCCGTTCGCCCGCAGGCTTATTGTAAGCTTTAGGTTTATGTCGGGGTCAACTATTAAATAGGGGATGGGCGAAGGTGTGCCGTACTTGTTCCCCATTATTTCCTTGGTGTTAAAGTAATATATCCTCTGGTCCTTCCCCGGCTGCCCGCCGTATTTGAACCGCTCGCCCAGGTTTTTAAACGATTCCATGAGCCCTTTCCCCAGCCCGCCGTAAAAAACGCTTGGCTCGCTTGACTGGTCGTAGGTATAATGCCCTTCCTCGGCGCACACTTCGGCTATCCTGCCGTTGTCTATAATCAGCGCCGCCTGGCCCTTGTTTACCACGATTCCCGAGCCGTTGGAGATAATGTTGTCCGACCCCTTGGTATTGCTGCTGCCCTTCCCGGTACGTTTCTGCCCCTTGGCAGCCAGTACATTCGCATCCAGGCTCTCGCAGACAAAGAACTCCAGCCATTGGTCCGCCAGAACACCGCCCGCAGCCCCCATTAACGCTTTAATTAATCCCATAACCACTCCTTGCGGCATGGATGCCGCTGTAAAAAAGCTTTAGATGGAGTTTTTTTCTGGAAAAAACTCCAAACTGAAAACTGGCATGGAAGCCAGTTTTCAGCACTCCTTTCCGCCATGAATGGCGGTGTAACCAATGCTTTTCCTGTACTTGCAAATCTATCTTATAATATGTTTCAATGTTAAGCAATAATAGTTTTAAGGGAGACAGGTTTTTATGAAAAAAAGTTTTTTGCTTTTAATAGTGCTGCTTATCCTTATGGCCATTCTGGTTTTTAGCTCTTACAATGGCCTGGTCCGCCTAAGGGAAGAAGTCAATTCAAGTTACTCCACAATGAGCGCTCAGCTTCAGCGCCGTTCCGACCTTATCCCAAACCTGGTCAATACCGTAAAGGGGTTTAATGTCCACGAGCAGGAAATTATCGATTCTGTTACCACTGCCCGCTCCAGGCTTGCCGGGGCATCTTCCAACAACGACAGGATTGCGGCGGAAACCGAACTTTCCGGCGCCCTTTCCCGCCTGCTGGTTGTCGTAGAGAATTACCCGGACATAAAAGCAGACGCAAATTTCCGCCAATTAATGGATGAGCTGTCCGGAACAGAAAACCGTATTACCATTGCAAGGAAGGACTACAACGACGTCGTAAGGGTCTATAACACAAAAATGCTTACATTTCCGACAAGCATTATAGCCGGCAGTTTTGGCTTTGAAAAAGCCGCTTATTTCGAAGCTGCCCCTGGCTCGGAAACTGTCCCCACGGTATCCTTTTAATATGGAATATTAAGAAATATGCATTTTTCCACGAACAACACAAAAAACCCTTTCGTTTTTTCGAATTTTTTAACTTCGTTTATGAATGTTCGTATTGTTCGTGGTAGATGTTTTTTGCTTTCTTTTGCAGCTTTTTTTATTATATCCACATCCCTAAATGCCGCCTTGCCTTCTCCAACCGGTGATTTTTTTGTCAACGATTTTGCCGGAGCCTTAAGCAGCAGCGCCCGAAACGAAATTATATCAAAAGGCGCTGCGATGGAAAAAAGGACCGGTGCACAGGTAGTCGTCGCAATAGTCAGTTCATTCGAGGGGAAAAACCGCAATGACTATGCGGTTGAATTGTTCCGCTCATGGGGAATCGGGCAAAAGGGCAAAGACAACGGCGTGCTGCTGCTTGTTTCAATAACAGACAGGGAAGTAAAAATCGAAGTAGGTTACGGCCTGGAAGGCGCACTGCCCGACGGCAAATGCGGGCGCATACAGGACGACTTTTTTGTCCCTTCCATGCGCGACGGGAAAACAGATTCCGCCGTCCTTAAAACCTATGACGCGATTTTAACAGAGATCGCCAAAGAATATAAAATCGACCCGGAAACCATTATGGAGGGTTCGTCATATTCTATAAGCACTTCCAGCAGCGATTCCAAAAAAACAAGCACCCTGGAAGAAATTATCTATATCCTTATTTTTATATTGGTGGTATTCCTATCCTTCTATTTCAAGTGCCGTAATTTCGGCAGAGGCGGCTATAGAGGCGGCTACCGGGGCGGCGGCAGTTTTGGGGGGGGCGGCTCAAGCGGCGGCGGTTTCCGCGGCGGCGGAGGAAGAAGCGGCGGCGGCGGCGGAGGCCGCAGCTGGTAGTGTTTTCCACAAATTAATGCTGCCTGGAAACAAGCAATAATTACCATAGCACTGTATTGCGGATAGTCCCCCAAAACGGTACAGTATAGCTATGTTCGATAAAATAGTAAAAGCCCTTTTTGGTTCCCAGCATGAACGGGACTTAAAAAAGCTTCTGCCAATATTACACCAGGTAAACGAAAAAGAAGCCTGGGCCGCATCCCTTCCAACGGAAGATATTAAGGGGATTACCGAAGCGTTCCGCAAACGGTATGCAGAAGGGGAAAGCCTTGACTCCATGCTGCCGGAGGCATTTGCGCTTACCCGCGAAGCAAGCCGCCGTATGCTGGGGGAACGGCCTTACGACGTACAGGTGCTGGGTTCCATAGTCCTCCACCAGGGTAAAATTGTAGAAATGAAAACCGGCGAAGGCAAGACGCTAATGAGTGTCGCCGCCGCTTACCTTAATGCCATTGCGGGAAAAGGCGTCCACATTGTAACGGTTAACGATTACCTTGCCGAGCGGGACGCGGAATGGATGGGGCGTGTGTACAGCGTTTTGGGGATAAGCGTCGGCACCATACTTTCCGACATGGACAACGAAAGGCGCAAGCTCAATTATGCATGCGACATTACCTACGGAACCAATAATGAACTTGGCTTTGACTACCTGCGCGATAATATGCTCTGGGAGCTTAACCGCCGCGTCCAGCGCGGGCACCCTTTCTGCATTGTAGACGAAATCGACTCGATCCTTATCGACGAAGCCAGGACGCCGTTAATTATTTCCGGCGCTGCAGAGGACGACACCTTTAAATACGCCGAAGTAGACAAACTTATCTCCGGACTGGAGGAAGTGTTAAAAAAAGAAGACGGGGAATACCCCGACGAAACCCGCGGGGAAGAACTAAGCGGCGACTATAAGCTTAACGAAAAAAACAAAAACATCTCCTTTTCCAATGCCGGCCTGGCAAAAATAGAGGAGATACTGCAAAAACGCGGCCTTATAAAAGGCGCCATTGTGGACGAGGAAAATTTTGAGTTTATCCATTACTTTACTCAGGCTTTGCGGGCACATAAACTTTTCCATAACGATGTCGATTATGTTGTTCAGGACGGCCAGGTACAGATTGTCGATGAATTTACCGGGCGGATCCTCCATGGGCGGCGCTACTCCGACGGGCTCCACCAGGCAATCGAAGCAAAGGAAAGGATCAAAATAGCCCAGCGCAACAGGACCCTTGCAACAATCACCTTCCAAAACTATTTCCGCCTGTACGAAAAAATCTCCGGCATGACAGGCACTGCGGATACAGAGGCTGTTGAATTTAACAAAATATACAACCTGGATGTAGTAGTAATCCCCACAAACCTGCCTGTCGTAAGGGACGATGAAAACGACCTTGTATACCTTAACGAAAGCGAAAAATTCAAAGCGCTCTGCGACGAGATAGAAGCCGCCCATAAAATCGGCCAGCCAATGCTTGTCGGGACAGTCTCTATCGAAAAATCGGAAAAAGTGGCCTCCCTTCTAACAAGAAGGGGCATACGCCACGAAGTGTTAAACGCCAAGAACCATGCACGCGAAGCATCGATTATCGCAGAGGCGGGCGCAAAAGGCGCGGTAACCATCGCCACCAATATGGCAGGCCGCGGGACAGACATAAAACTGGGGGGCAACCCCGAACACCGCGCCCGCAAACGGTCCGGAACCGCAGCAAGCCCGGAAGCATATGCGGAAGCCTTTGCATCTGAATATGAAAAATGGAAAAACGATTACGAGGAAGTAAAATCAATCGGCGGGCTTTATGTGATTGGCACCGAGCGGCATGAAAGCCGGCGCATCGACAACCAGCTTCGCGGCCGTTCGGGGAGGCAGGGGGACCCCGGCAAATCGAAGTTCTTTATTTCGCTCGACGATGACCTAATGCGGCTTTTTGGCGGGGAAAACATAAAGGGGATTATGGGCAAGATGATGGGGTCGGATACAGGGGAACCGATCTTCCACCCCTGGCTTAACAAGAGTATAGAAAAAGCGCAGACAAAAGTAGAGGAACGGAACTTTGAGATCCGCAAACACCTTCTGGAATATGACGACGTGCTTAACCAGCAGCGAAAATATATCTATGATCAGCGGGACGCGATTTTAAGCGACAGCGATTTAAAAAAACGTGTAAACGACGCTACCGCAGACATGGTTGGCACGGCGATGGAAAACTATTCAGCACAATCCAAAAGGGACAATGAAGGAGCCCTAAAACAATTATTGGGTTACTTAAAGGAAAAATTTAATTATACACCGGCAGCTGCCGCATCCGGAGAAATTTCTCCCGGCGGGGTTGTTAAAAACACCGTTAATTTTGAAAACCAAATCCTTGCGGACCTGGAAACGGACATTAATAACAAGGAAGCCCTGCTGGGGCCGGAAGCTATTAATGCCTTTATACGCGCCCAGTACCTGCAGTTTATAGACCGTCAATGGCTCGACCACCTGGAGAACATGGAATCACTGCGCGAGGCGGTATACCTGCGCGGCTATGCCCAAAAAAACCCCCTTACCGAATACAAGCTCGAAGGCTTCCAGATTTTCGATACCATGATCGACACAATACGGCAGGAAATTGCATCCCGCGTCCACCTGGTCCGGATCCAGGCAGCCGGGGACCGCGAATCCAGAAACCGCATGCAGATTCAGTCGGCTAACCATGGTACCATCACATCCTTTGGCGGCGGCCAGCGCCCTGCCGGCCCCATGCCCCGCCCCCCGCAAGGGGCGGCTTCGCAGGGGGCAGCGGTTTCGCAGGGGGCGCGCGGGGAAGCCGGCCTAAACGCTACTGTTGTGCGCTCCCAGCCCAAGGTAGGCCGCAACGACCCCTGCCCCTGCGGCTCTGGGAAAAAGTATAAGCACTGCCACGGAAGGTAAAAGAACGCCATCCCCCAATACCTGCCGCCAAGCCGCAGATGGAAGAAAAATTTATCACAAACCACACGAACTTTTTTGCCTGTTTGCTCCCTGGTTCGTGCAGTTCGTGGTTACATTCTTCATCCCAACACCCCACATTCCTCACGCAGAAGATCGCAGAGCACGCAGAGGAAGAAGATATGCTCACAGATTAAGAACCAATTATCATCAGGATATGGAACTGGAATATACTTATTTTGGGTAATAATGGACACGATCCAGATTTTGAAAATGAATATCCTGGGTGTATAAATCTGCGTTTTGCGATACGGCGGTTGCATAGATGATGCTGTCCGCCAGTGGGAGTTTGTGCTGCTTGCTTAATTGTGCGGCGCGTATCGCGAGTTCAGGGGTTATGCCTGAAACCGCCGCATTTTGCATGATGTCAACGGCGACATTTGCTTTTTCGCTTTCGCCAACAGATAAAAACTTCTTGTGGACTTCATAAAGACTGATAACGGGAACAGTCAAATTGCCGGTGTCTTTAATAATGGGAACCTCTAAAAACCTGTTGTTTTTTTCGGTTCCCTTGCAGTTTCTCGCCTTTCAGGCTACGAAACATGCATTCTATAGCGGATCATCTCTAAAAACTGAAGTTTTTAGAGATGTCCTAATATCAATAACAGATTGGTCAATATCATTTTCCAGAAAGTATTCGACCCACAAGGAAGAATCAACGATATTCATAACCGGTCTTCTTCCCGGTCGATGGTGGTGTCCATGCCTTTGAGTTCCCTGAAAATGCCGTAAGCGTCTTGTATCGCTATTCTGTTATGCGGACGTGTTTGAGGCTTTTTGCTTTTAATAAACATGGCAAAATCAAGTACCTCGGCAGCGGCTTCTTCCGGCATGGTTTCAATTTCTTTTAATAATAGGGCAGTAGTTGTCATTTGGTAACTGTATGTTGATCCGCCTTTTTTGTCAAGGTTTTGTGCGCTCATCGTGAAAAACAGTGACAGTCACCTACTTAACGTTTTTACTAAAAAAAAAAGAAGTATTTACCACAAACCACACGAACTTATTTGCCTGTTTGCTCCCTGGTTCGTGCAGTTCCTGGTTACAGTCTTCATTCCAGCACCCCACATTCCCATCCTCCCCCCTTCATGCTATACTCTACCAATGACCATCACACAAACCGTAGACATACCCGCCAGCCGCCGGATAACCGTTCCGTTGGAAGTTCCAACGGGGCCGGTTGTTCTAACCTTTACCCCATTAACCGAGGCAGACAAGGTCGATTTGGTGGATGCCTCGACGGAAGAAATCATGGCTGCCGGCGACGGGATACTTAATAAGCATCTTGCCGCGTTTAAGGCACTGGCCAAGTGACCCGCGTCAAACGCATCTGTACCGATGAAATAACAGCCTTGCACAGTAAGCTCATCTCCCAGAGCGGCGGCCTTGACGGCATTCGGGATGCCGGCCTGCTCGACCTCTCGGCTAATTCGCCGTATCATACGTTCGACGGCCGGTATCTGTACCCGACCATACAGGCAATGGCCGCGCACCTTGCCTTTTCCCTGATTAAAAACCACCCCTTCCTTGACGGAAACAAACGCATTGGCATTTTTGCCATGATGGTTTTTTTAACAATAAACGAAAACCCGCTTAACTGCACCAACAGCGAACTTGAAGCGCTCGGCTGGGGTCTGGCAGACGGTTCCATCACCGAGCCGGAACTGATTGAGTGGATTGTGTCGCATAGTTAAAACTACCACAGACAACGGCTGTTAACCATTTCCCTAGAGTTTTGGGCAAAGCCCAAAACTCCTCAGTCTGTGCCGCCGTCCTGGCGGCACATTTATTCCAAAAAGGTGTCAGTCACCTTTTTTTCACACCCCCAACACAAAAGAACGGGGACCAGGGACGGGGGTTATGGATCGTAGTTTGTCGCAGCAGGTTTAATGCCGCCATGGATGGCGGCTGTCAACAATGCTGTGGAGTTTTTGTGAAGCAAAAACTCCAGGCTAAAAATCAGCACGGACACTGCCGAGCGGCGCTAGCCGCCCTTTAATCCTTCCTATCAGTGCGCGGCGCAAGCCGCATGCTGATTTTTAGCAACTCGCCCCCGTAACCCCAGTCTCTGATCCCCGCTCAACTTTTTTTTGCCGCCATGGGAACCGGCAACCGCGCCCGCAAGGGCGTTGACGCACTTATGTTGCACGTTCCGGCGCCGGTAAATTCCCCGCTTACACTACTGCGGGCGGGCTTTAGGCCGCCCAGCGCGCCGCGGTCGCCGCTGTTTCCAAAGCTAACCGGCGCAGCCGGTTAGGTGGGGTTTTTGCCATCGGCAAAAACCCCGATAGGAAAAACTGGCACGGATGGCCGCATGGATGCGGCTGTAACCAATGTAACACTGGAGTTTTGGGCAAAGCCCAAAACTCCGATAGGAAAAACTGGCACGGAGGCCAGTTTTTCCTACTGATTCCACCCCGTCGTAGTATCTGCCGTGCTCAGGTTTCCCGTTATAGTACTGTCCCGGTATAAGATAGTACCACCGGAGTTATACAAGTACACCGCGTGGCCCTTGTTCGATAGAAGCGCGCTGGCACTGGTCTTTACCGTATTTTCCTCGCCTGTAACCCCGGTGGCGCCGTAAATGGTACCGCCGGTCTTGGAAAACGAGGCGCTAGCACCGGATATATACACCCCGGCGCCGCCGGTGGCGGCATTGGCAGTAGACGCTTGGTAAATCGTGTTGTTTTTGATATCCCCGCCAGTCATGGTAAAACTCCCGCCAACCACTATTACCCCGCCGCCATAGAACTTGGTGGAGTTGCCGGAGATTTCCCCGCCATTCATGGTAAAATTCCCGCTAGCTGTTACCATCACCGCGCCGCCGGCTTGGCTGTTGCCCGAGCCCGATGTCGGGGATACATTTGTATTGCCAATAATCTTCGATCCCGCATCCATAATAAGCTTACCACCATTCACCTGGACGATGGCCCTTTCATTGGTGGCGTAGCCTTTCAGCGTAATGTTGTTTTTCAGGGAGAGGGTAACGCCGGTGTCTATCCTAAACAGGTTGCTGGTGTTGTTGGTTTGGTTATGGTTGATGGTGAATTCCGTGGCGTTGCCGGTAAGTTCTATTGTGACGTTGGTCTTCCCCGTATAGCTCAGGATCTGGGGTGCGAGGAATAAAGTGGTCGATGTTGTGGGCGCCCTAACGATATAGGTGGTGCCGCTCTGCGCGTTGCCGTTGGCGGCAAGCCAGGCTAACTGCGACTCAATGCTCGGGTTCGAGGCAACGGCCGGGTACATTCCGGTCCCGGCAGCATCGGCAAGACTGCCCTCTACCTTCTTCCACACCGCTTTCAGGGTAATATTGCCCGTGGGCGTGTAGGAGCCGGAAGGAAGAAGGGCCAGCTCAGTGCCGTCCGCGCTCCACCCAAGCCACTTCTGGCCGGGCTTGGCAAGGTTGTGCGAGCTAAAGGCGGGCAGCGCTGTGGCGGCGCCCTTGTTTATCGGCGCCGTGGCGCCGGGGACAGTCCCGTTGCCGGAGTTCCCGTTGCCGTCGTAGGTTACGGTGCTGGTCCAGCGCGCGTACACGGTGATGTTTGCCAGGTAGGCGGTCGCGCCCAGCGTGGTTACCGCGGCTCCCCCCGTATAGCTGTCGGTGCTGTTCCACCTGGCAAAGGTATACGCCGCCGATGTCGGGTTTACCAGGGTGGTATCCGTGCCGTAGGTGTGCGTGGTGGGGTGGCTGGGCCCGTGCGTGCCGGTGAACGCGCCGCCCACGTCCAGGTAGGTGATCGTGAAGGTCTTTGCCGTCCACTTGGCGTAGAGGATTACGCTGGTGGTAACGGTGTCGGACGCCCAGACCCACGCGTTGGTGCATTCATGCTCCTTGTACCAGCCGCCAAAGTCGTAGCCCGTCCTAAGGGGGGTTACCCCCGGGTTACTGATAGTCGAGCCGGAGGCTACGCCGGTAATCGGGTTGGGGCTGGGCATACCGGTAACGGTGTCGGTGGTGTTCTCGTCAAAGAGCACGGTGCCGTCTTCTATCCACTGCGCGTACAGGGTGGTGTTGGCGCTGATCTTGAAGGTCTCGTCCTCGATGTAGTGCGTGCCCGAGCCGTTGGCCGCGGTGTTCCACCGGGCAAAGGTGCTGCCTGTTTTGACAAGGCCGCCGGTGTTGCCCTTAACCGTTACGGTAGCGCCGCTTACATAGGGCGAATTGGCGTCCACAGGCGCTGTCCCGCCGTCGTTCCCGTTGCCGTTGTACTTTACGGTGTAGGTACTGGAGCCGGTCGTGTTCCCGCAGCCTGCCATAGCGAATACCAGCGCCATTGCCAGGATGACGCTGCCGATAGTGATAATCCTTTTCATATTAACTCCTTTGTGCCACGGATGGCACTGTAAAAATTGCTTTAGTTGGAGTTTTTCAACAAAAAACTCCCAGCTGAAAACTGGCACGGATGCCAGTTTTCAGCGCTCCTTTGTGCCACTGATAATTTGTGGTTAATACCATAAAAAAACCTCATATGTTTAAATGATATGGATGGGTGATGCCAGCTATTAGTTGAGGCAAGGGGAAAAAGGATCCGGTGAGTATTATGAGAGAGAGAGAGAGAGAGAGAGAGAGAGAGAGAAAGCAAGAATCGTGCCAAGTTCAACAAAAACCGACAATTTTTCGGGTTTTGCGGTTATTTTTTGTAAAACAGCACTATTTTCAGAATACATTACAGTACTTAATGTACTGCAGTATTTTTATTCTGACCCTATCCCTGGCGGGTAGTTTTTAAGGAAAAATGGCCTTTTTTGCAGAAATTCCACGCCAAAGAGTGCAAAGAGAGATGTAATGTTCGTGTGATCCGTGGTAGAGAATTCCTCCCGCCAAAGAGTCCTCCCAAAAAAAATCACATAGGATTGCCCACAGATTGACACAGATTGCGTACCTACAGCACTACACAGATTATCCACGCAAAAAATCAGTAATAATCTGTGCTAATTAGTGGACCATTCTTCCTCCCCCTCTGCGGCCCCACTGGAGGGGAGCTTGCCCTTACAGGGACTTGATAATGCACATCGTAAAATAATATCTAGCGAACTGAAAGCACCCGAAAAAAGGTTGCCACGCAGACGGGGGGAAAAAGCTCCTATCTACCACAGGGAAAGGGCTACCCATAAAATAGATAGCTGAACACGTTTGCCCCGCAGAAGGGGAATCTGCCCAAGCCGTGGCTTTTGGCGTGTTATACCGGCAGCGACGCCAGAGCGTCTGTAGACAGCAGCCACGACCAGTGCCTAAGGCTTGGGCAGATTCCTGCTTTGCGGGGTAATATGGTTCTAAATATATTTTATGGGTAACCCTAAAGCGTAACTTTATCCCCGGCCTTGACACCTGCACGGTCAAACCAGCCCTGCGGCACTTCCAGCGCATAGCGTACAGAGCGGCTGGAATGGACAGAACTCTCGTTGTTGGGGTACATATCCCTTATGTCCACAATCGTCCCGTCATAGCTTATATATGCAATTGATAAGGGTATAAGGGTATTTTTCATCCAGAAAGAAAGCACCTGATCGTTCTCGAAAATAAAAAGCATCCCCTTGCCGTCTTCGAGCCCTGTACGGTACATAAGCCCCGCACTCCTCTCCGCGTCCGTTTGGGCAAGCTCAACTTCTACGGATATATTTCCGCCTTCTGAGGCAATTGTAATTACTTTTGTTTCCAGCCCGGTTTGGGGTTTGCCGTTTGGTACTGATTTTTTCTCGGAAGATTGCGCGGCACAGGAACCAAAAAGAAAAGCAACGAAAACCACGACGGCAAAAAATAACTTGGAATAATTATTCGTGGTAATTCGTTTTAATTCGTTACATTCGTTGTTAAAAAAAAACCTAATTGCTTTAGAATTCATTTAAAAAACCCTGGCGCAGGAAAACTTCCCGTGTTTCTTCCGCCCTGGACTCATCAATAATTTGGTTAAAAACTGCCATGTCTATGTATTTTACCGTCAGCGGGCGTTCCAGGGAAACCCGGGTATCGCCGTCCTCCCATACCGATTCATGGGGGTTTAAGCTGGCAGGCTCGCCGTATTTTTTTACCAGGCTTGTAAAGACCGAGTAATGATCCATGCGCTGGGTGTCCAGGCTAAAGGCCATAATAAAGACCTGCCCTTCCCTTAATTGGAAAAAAGCCCGTCGTATAAAAGAAAGCCCTGTGGTTTCAACAAGGTTTTCTTCCCGCGCCGGGAGGAAGGAGACATCCCTGTCGCCCCGGAATTCAAAAAGCCCGTCTTCGGCAAGGGCCGCCTTTAGCTCATCCAGGCTCATGCCCAGGGCCAGCCGGCGGAAAGAACGCGGCAGGGGGTCGGAGCCGGGGACCAGCCTTGGCCCTGTCCGCCCGGGGATAAAGATATCGAATTGCTCGCCGGGGTACAGCCCCGGCTGTTCCTGGGAAAACACCGGAAAAACGGCACATAAAAGGAGGGCAAGGGTTACAAGCTGCTTTAATCTCATACTGTATTATCGGCAAAAACGGCGCGGCCCCAGCTTACACCGTATTAGACAGGACACTAGTGTCCTGTCTAATACAGATGACACAATGGTATGTTAAGGTAATTCTTTATAAAATAAAGAATTAACGCATTTTGTGATTTTGGTAACCGAATTAGACAGGACACTAGTTGACCGACCTGCCGATTTTTTGCAGTTTTTTATACATCGCCGACTGTTTGGCTATTTCCGATACATCCATACAGTGAATTTTGTCTTTTTCCTTGTCCCCGATAATCTGGATTTTTTTGTTCTCCAGCAATTTACGCAGCACAAGGGTACCTTCGTTCGGGGGTATGCCCACCATGTTTACCAGCTCTTTGGGGCCAAAATCAAAAGTATAGGTGGAGCTGTTTATTTCGATGCGGTTTTTTTCCAGCTGCATAAGCAGCGCATCGTACATGCGCCCAATTGGGTCTGTTACCAGGGTATTTGCCAGCTGCTTATAGATAAACCATATCCTTTCGGCCAGCAGGGTTGTCAACCGGGACACGATCTGGGGCTGGGAACTGACCATCCGCTCAAAATTGGCCCGGTTAACAGCCATTAACTGGCATTCCTCATAAGCCACGGCGCAGGCCGCCCTGGGTTTGGATTCCAGAAGCGCCATTTCCCCAAAAATATCGCCTGTTTTTAAAACAGCCAGGAGGACTTCGTTGTTGTCTACAATTTTTGCTATTTTTACCGAGCCCTTCTGAATAATAAAGAGTTCCTCCCCCGGCTCCCCCTCGGAAAAAATCATGCAGTCTTTTGGGTAGGCCCGGTTGAATTCGTCTGTTTTAAAATCCAGTTTTACATTTTTGGCATAGGGGCCGATTTTCATCATCAGTTCCCTGGCTTTATTAACATATTCCCCCTGGGGGCAGCGTTTAATGTACTGGTTATAGGCATAATAAGCCTGGTTGTATTGGCTTTGGCGTGTATAGTACTCGGCAACATGGTAAATATGCGAAACATCCTCTTCTGCGGTGCTTTTAAGGGTAAGCCTTGTAAGGGCCTCGTCCAGGTAGCGCATCCGCTTGGAAAACTGGAGGATAATCTTCATGGCGACAGGGGTATTGCTCTGGATTAGCTGGCTGTACTGTTCCTTCATGACCGAAATTAGGGTAACGTCGGTTATGGCCTGGGCAGTCTCTATTTGGCTGTGGCTGGACATGGTCGAAACGACAGCAAAAAAGTCCCCCGGCCCCAGGACGCTGCCCCCCTCTTCCTCGACAACTTCTACATCCTTAAAAAGCCGTACTTTGCCCTGCCTGATTATATAAAACCTGTCCGCGTTGGGCTTGCCCTCGACGACTATATATGAGTCTTTTTTGTAATTAACAAAAGTTAGCTGCAGCGGCCCGGTCATAGATCTCCACCTAAAAATATCGGCATTTCAAGTATAATTGGTATAATAGAGCTTGGCAAGAGCCGATTTAGGTTAATTAAGGGCAAAAAAACCAGTCCCGGGCCAGAGTGCCCTGTCTAACCCAATTGACACAATGGTATTGGACAGAACACTAGGAAGCTTTCTGTAGATCCTTGGGGATAACTATCCTTGCCACAGTCTCGCTGCCGGTTTTATGTATTTCGAAGGCATTTGATTCAAGGCCCAGTTTTTTAAGCATAATTACCAGCATAACAAGCCCAAGCCCTGCCCCTTCGGTGTCATCCAGCATCTGGATAAGGGCTTCCTCCATGTCCTCGTATTCCCTGGCCTTAATAAGCCGCTTCTGTATCCTGGCAAGCTCGGCACTGGTAATCGTCGAGTTGTTCCGTACCTCGATAGTAATGATATTGTTCTTTAATTGCAGGACAAGCTTTATATAAAGCCCCTGCTGCCGCTGTAGGTCCAGGTAGTAGTTGATATTATTAAGGGTATCGTCCTTAAAGGTGCTCATACCCTGCCTGTAGTCGTTCTGATCGTTTAAATCCAGCCCGCGGTCGATAAAATATACCCGCTTGGTATTGGCTTTTTTTGCATTTACAACCAATTCCTGTATGCAGTAAATTACATTGTCCCGCAGCCGGCGCTGTTTGACATAATCAAGAAAGATCGTAACGACCTGCTCGATGTAATGTTCCACTTTTCGGGGCAGTGTGTAGGTAGTCATAACCAGGGGGACTTCCATTTTGATAGCCCTGTCTACTTTTGCTACATCAACGACAATCTCATTAAAGTCGGACATTCAGCACACCTTTATATAAAAATCGGTTTCTATCCAGTACAATTATCGAGTTTTTTTATTAATTATTAATTATGACAAAAAGCCTAAGCCTTTTGGTACTTATTAATATACAGTAAAAATTAAAAAAAACCATACTTTTTCAATTTTTTTTTAAAAAATTTCATTTATTTTCGACAAAAATTATTTCCCTCTCCAGTTCTATCCCCAATTCTTTTTTTACACGCGCCTCGATTAGTTCCGTAAGTGTTTTTATATCTTTTGAAAGCGCTTTCCCCCTGTTTATGATAATGTTCCCATGCCATGGCGCTACCTGGGCGTCACCTGCAAAAAGGCCCTTTAACCCAAGCTCGTCTATAAGTTTCCCTGTCGGTTTGCCCAAAGCCCTGTTGTTTTTAAAGACAGAACCGGCGCTGGGGAACCGGTAATGGCCTTTTGCCTCCCTGTCGGCCCTATGCCCTGCCATTTCCTGCTTGATAATGGCGGGGTCTTTGTCTTGCAATGCAAACGAAACAGCAAGAATTAAGCACGCGCGTTTTTGGAATGGGCTTTTTTTATAATCAAACTCCTCTTTTTTCGGTACCGTTCTGGTTATTTCGCCGCCCTCCAATAGCCATGCTTCGGCAGCAACATCTGCCATTTCCCTGCCATAACAGCGTGCGTTCATCCAAAGGGCGCCCCCTATAGATCCCGGCATTCCTGCAAGGAATTCCAGGCCGGAAAGCCCCCTCCCGGCAGCATAGTCCGCGGCAAAGTCCAAAGAAGTCCCTGCCCTAAAGCAAAGGCGGCCCCCACCCCGCTCCTCTCCCCACTCTCCAAACTCTTCACTAACCCCGGAATACCCTGTCGTATCAAGGACAATGCCCTGCATACCCGCATCCGGCATTACGACATTTGCCCCGCCCCCAAGGATAAAGACCGGGATCCCTTCGATTTTTGCGGATTCCAGCAATAGTGCGGCATACCGGGGGAAACAGCCGCCTTCCGGCCTTACCCACAGCCCGGCGGGACCGCCCGTTTTAAAGCTGGTATGATCCGCCATGGGCTCATTAAAACGAAAATCCCCCTGGAAAGGGACATTGCGGGAATTGATGTTTTTAATAAATTTGTCTAGATTGTACACAGGGTTAATATACCATGCCGCTCCGATTATACAACACACTAGGCCGCAAACTGGAAGAATTTACCCCCCGGCAGGCGGGCGAGGCAGGTTTTTATGGCTGCGGGCCTACAGTCTACAACTATGCCCATATAGGGAACCTTCGCGCCTATGTAACACACGACATCCTTACCCGTGTGCTGCTGGAACGCGGGTATAAAGTAAACCACGTTATGAACATAACCGATGTGGGGCACCTTTCCGGGGACAACGATTCGGGCGACGATAAAATGGTAAAAAGCGCCGCGGAACGGGGCAAAACCGTCCTGGAGATCGCCGATTTTTATACCCAGGCATTTTTTAAAGACATTGATCAAATGAATATAAAGCGCCCCACGACTGTCTGCAAAGCGACAGACCATATAGGGGAAATGATTGAACTTATAAGCCGGATCGAGGCTAACGGCTATACGTACATGGCAGGCGGGAACCTGTACTTTGACATAAGCCGTTTTGGCCGCTACGGCGAATTGGCCTTGCTGCGCATGGACGAATTAAAAGCCGGCGCAAGAACCGGAATAGATGACAACAAGCGGAACCCGGGGGATTTTGTCCTTTGGTTCACCAAAAGCAAGTTCGAAAACCAGGCCCTTGTCTGGGACAGCCCCTGGGGCCGAGGTTACCCGGGCTGGCACATAGAATGTTCTGCAATGAGCATTAAATACCTTGGGGAACAGTTCGACATACATGCAGGCGGCATCGACCATGTCCCCATACACCACACCAACGAAATAGCCCAAAGCGAGGGCGCAACAGGCAAAAACCCCTGGGTTAGGTATTGGGTCCACAATGAATTCCTTGTATTGGACAAGGGGAAAATGTCAAAAAGCGCCGGCGGCTTCCTTACCCTCCAAAGCCTTGTCGATGAAGCTTATGACCCCCTCGACTACCGGTACCTGCTGATAGGGGGGCATTACCGCAGCCAGCTCCTTTTTTCCTGGGACAGCCTCCAAAGCGCCCGGAATTCCAGGAAATCCCTCATGGAAAAAATAAAATCCCTGAAAACATTGATTCCAAATTTCACCCAAAATTTTGTGCCTTTGAGCCTTTGCGAGAGCTCCCCAGAGGGTACAATGGAGGGTACATTGGAAAAGGGCAGCCAAGCGGAAAAGCGCCTCTCCGCTTTTAACGGGGCCCTGGATGACGATCTGTCCACACCGCGTGCCCTTTCGGAACTGTGGGGGCTTTTAAAAGACGATATCCCGCCCCAGGAAGCCCTAAAAACCGCCCTTATAATGGACAGGGTGCTGGGATTACAGCTGGAAACGGCACTTATGGAGGAAGAAGAGGCGCCCGAATTTATAAAGCATATAGAAGCGCTTATGGAACAAAGAAAAGAGGCAAAGGCAGCCAGGGATTTTAATTTAGCCGATAAAATAAGGGACGAGCTTGGTTTGCAGGGGATCATCCTGGAAGACACAAAAGATGGCTCAACGTGGCGGCGGAAAGCCAGGTAAGGGTTTTGCATTTTTACGATGTAACATTTAAGGAAAAAGGTTGTTATTAGAGCAAGGAACAGCAGTATCACCACAGGAACGTTTCCGGCGCCTGTATACAGGGGTATTCCCAATCCTGTTCAGGGTTGCCTGCCGTATAACAGGCAACGAGGAAGCTGCTGAGGATCTCTGTCAGGAGGCATTTTTCAGGTATCACGAAAAGGAAATGACCTTTCCAAACCCGGATGAAGCAAAATACTGGCTTATCCGTGTCGTAAAAAATTCGGCGCTTAACTATGCCAAAAGAAAGGAGCGTGAACGGCGTGCATACCAGCGGGCTTTCCGGGAAGAAACCCGCGTCGAGGAAAGCGGCGAAAAGGACCTGATCCGGAAAGAGACCCTAAGGGAAGTTACCGAAGCACTGGAACAGCTTCCCGAAAATCTCCGTATCGTGTTAGTATTAAAGGAATACGGGGATCTGAACTATAAAGAAATCGGGCGTGCCCTTGGCATAAGCGAAGGGAACGTTAAAGTAAGGGTTTTTAGGGCAAGGGAACGCCTGGCGGCGCTTTTGGGCACGCTGGACGGGTTTGGGGCGCCAGGCGGCAGCGACGTATCTGGCGGAACAGAGGCGGCGGATAAGGATGGTTAATAATGTGTCCTGATCATCAAGTTATGTCGGTTTATTTTGACGGTGAATTGGATTCCCCCTGGAAAGAAAAATTCGAAAGGCATTTGGCAGAATGCCCTTCCTGCAGGAAACACCTTGAATCATACAGGATTACAAGGCTCTGTCTTAAGGAAGCGTCCCTGGTTAATGCCAACCCGACAGACGAGGCCGTTATGGGCGCCATGGAACGGGTTTGGGAACAGACCGGGTATGTTATCCGGCCGCAGCACAGCAATGTGCGCCGCCAGATAAGGCGCTTCTGGAGCGGCTCCCTTACAATACCTGTCCCCGTAGCAGCTGCCGCCGGGCTTATAATGGCAATAGCCTTTGCGGCGATAATCGGGTTCAGGCAGCCGGTAAAAGTCGCCGAGCCGCCGCAGCTTGCCGGCATGGAGATGCAGGAAATGATCCCCGCTTCGGTAGACATGGCAAGTTTCTTTCAATACCTAAGCACAGACAATTCCGCAGACATGGTTATTATACGCCTCCCCGAAACGACATTCAGGAATGTCGGGGAGCCGCAAATGCTCCGGGCGGCAGACTATACCAGGGACAGCAGATGAACCTGACAAACAAACCCGCGGTTTTTGCAAAGCCCCCGTATAAACGGCTTATTCATAAGGGTACTGCCCGCGATGATTAAGCTACGGCTCCTTTGCGCTTTGGCCCTGGCGCTTAACGCCGGCCTTTTTGCCCAGGATTTACGGCTCGACGAGCTCCCCGCCCTTAGGGAACGGGCAATGGTGCTTCAAATAACCACCACGATAGAAGAGAACAACCAGGAACTGTGGAACGCTTCGAGCTCCAAGGTTACCATACCAGGGCGGCCTGTAGGCATAAAACTGGTGGGCGACAACCTTATTATAGCGGTTCAGTTTACCCCCTATCTAAGGCAGGGCAAATTCGCGCTGGTTGCCCAAAGCCAGATTTGGATCAATATCCCCGAAAAAGGGATGAGCTACAAGACAGACACCCATTCAATCCCGATCGATTTAGGGGAACCTATTTTGTATTTCCCCCTGGGCTCGGACGCGGCTTCCAACAACCCCCATATAGAACTCCTGCTTACCATGTACCGTTATGGGGAAGAACCGGCCCCCGGGGAAGAAGCGGTAAAACCCGTTAACCCGGCTGTCCCGGCAGAAGAAAGCCAGCCCGACAGGGCTTCGCCCAGAAGGGAAGGCAGGCCCGAAGGCGCCCAAACAGGGGAAGCCAGGAACCCCGGGCGGAACAGATAAAAATAAGGAAAAGGAAATACCAATGGTTACCGTAATTTCACTGGGCGGGTCGATTGTCGCCCCCGACACTGTCGATGTACCTTTTTTAAAGGGCTTTATCTCACTAATAGGCGATTTCCTCGATGCCGACGAAAAGCGGCGCTTTATCCTGGTTGTTGGCGGCGGCGGCCCGGCACGGGCATGGCAGAGCGCGTACCGGGAAATATCGGAAAATACCAAAGACGAAGAAGCGGACTGGGTCGGCGTAATGGCAACACGGCTTAACGCACAGCTTGTTAAGGCAATTTTTGGCGACTGGTGCAGCCAGCCGGTAATTACAGACCCGTCAAAAGCGGGGCCTTTTACCGGGCGCGTCCTTGTCGCGGCAGGCTGGAAACCCGGCTTTTCTTCGGATTACGACGCCGTCCTTTTGGCAGAACAATTCGGCGCCAATATGGTTATTAACCTCTCCAATATCAAACAGGTATACACAGACGATCCCAAAAAAAACCCCGATGCAAAACCATTGGACACAATCTCCTGGGAAGACTTTAAATCGCTGGTGGGGGACGAATGGACCCCCGGAAAAAATGTCCCCTTCGACCCGGTGGCAACACGCCATGCGGCAAAAATTGGCCTAAAGGTAATTTGCGCCGCGGGGAAGGACCTCCCGAACCTGCGCCTTATCCTGGAAGGTAAACCCTTCACCGGCACCCTTATTGGGTAGTTAGCAGAAAATAACTCCCAACTCCATACACCCTATTCCCTGTTCTACAGTTGAGGTTTTTTGATTTTTCCGCTAGACTGTATTAAAAGGAGCATCAGATGGGAATTTCCGCATTGCAAAAAGAGCGATACAAATATCAGCCAAAACTTCCAGCTGTCCTTTCCCGGTCAATCAGCGAAATTTGCCTTTCCCTTGGCGAGCCGACAAAATCCCTTGCCAACAGCGATGCCCTTGCAGAACTGTTCAGGCACAGTTACGGCAAACCAATAGCAAATTTTATAAAGGGCAGCAACGAAAACATTAAACGGCCGCTTGCTGTCGGGGTAATACTTTCCGGCGGGCAGGCGCCAGGCGGCCATAATGTAATCGCCGGCCTTTACGACGGCCTAAAAAATGGGAATAAATCTTCGGTATTGCTTGGTTTTCTGGGGGGCCCGAGCGGGCTGCTGGAGGACCAGGCTGTCGATTTTTCCGATGCAATAATCGACGAATACAGGAACACCGGCGGCTTTGATATAATCGGGTCCGGGCGTACTAAAATAGAAACGCCGGAGCAGTTCTCCGCCGCGCTGGAAACGGTACAGAAGCGTAAACTGGACGCCCTGGTGATAATAGGCGGGGACGATTCCAATACAAATGCTGCGCTCCTTGCCGAATACTTTACGGCGCAGGGCTCTGTTACACAGGTTATTGGCTGCCCCAAAACAATAGACGGCGATTTAAAGAACGAATATATCGAAGCTTCCTTTGGGTTTGACACGGCGGCAAAAACCTACAGCGAGCTTATTGGCAACATAGAGCGCGACGCGGCCAGCGCAAGAAAGTACTGGCACTTTATAAAACTCATGGGACGCTCGGCAAGCCATATAACCCTGGAATGCGCCCTGCAGTGCCAGCCGAATGTCTGCCTTATCTCCGAAGAAGTGGAAGCAAAAAATATTTCCATGACGCAGATTGTTGAACAGATATGTTCATCGGTTGTAAAAAGGGCTGCAAACAACGAAAACTTCGGCGTTGTACTTATCCCCGAAGGGCTTATCGAATTTGTCCCGGAAATGAAAAAGCTGATCAAGGAACTAAACGACGTAATGGCCTCTTTTGGCCATGAGCTGGCGGAAATAACCTCTTTTATCGATCAGATATACTGGATGGACAGGCACCTTTCCATTGAATCGACAAACCTTTTTAAATCGCTGCCGCCGGAAATCGCCCGCCAGTTATTGGCAGACCGCGACCCGCACGGGAACGTGCAGGTGTCACGGATAGATACAGAAAAACTCCTAATCGGGATGGTAGAAAAAAAGCTTAAAGAGCTAAAAAACCTTGGCGCCTACAACGGGAAATTCAGCGCGCTGGCGCATTTTTTTGGATACGAGGGGCGCTGCGCTTTCCCAAGTAATTTTGACGCGGATTATTGCTACAGCCTGGGGTTTACCGCTTTTGTGCTGATTGCATCGGGCCTTACCGGCTATATTTCTAGCGTAAGGAACCTTACCGCCCCGGCTTGTGAATGGATACCCGGCGGGATCCCCTTAACGATGATGATGAATATGGAGAAACGTCATGGCGCGGCAAAACCGGTTATAAGGAAAGCGCTGGTTGAACTGGACGGAAAACCTTTTTTGGCTTTTGCCGGGCAGAGGGAAAAATGGGCGGTAGAAACATCGTACCATTTCCCGGGCGCAATCCAGTATTACGGGCCGCCCGAAGTCTGCGACCAGCCTACAAAGACACTTGCCCTTGAACACTCATAATTCTATAGGAGAATAAATGTGAAAAAACAGTTTTTAATTTTATGCCTGGTATTTTTTTGCGCTGCTGCCTTTGCACAGAATTCGGTTTCTTCAAGCAATGCGGAACTGCCTGTAAAGCGGATCGCGCTTTTTTCTTCCGGCGTCGGTTATTTTGAACATTCGGGGCAGGTATCCGGCGACGCAGAACTAACCCTTAGTTTCGAAGTAAGCATGGTTAACGACGCCCTAAAATCCCTTGTGGTTAGCGACCCGGGACAGGGCGCTTCGCCTTCTGTAAGCTACCCGTCCGAAGATACATTGATCCGGACACTCCAAAGCCTTGGCATCGACCTTTCGCGTAACCCGGGGACGGCGGAAATTTTTGCGGGCCAGAGGGGGGCAGAAATTGAAGTGTCCGCCCCCAACCCCATTAGCGGGCGTATTCTGGGTGTCGAGTCCCGCGCAACCGCAGGGAGCGTCCTGGAAGTTGCGCCGCAGGAAATGTACCTTTCACTTTTAACCGGGGGGGGCATCAGGCTGATTGCGATAAAGGACATCGCTTCTTTTACTTTTAAGGACCCTGCGCTGAATACCGACCTTAAGCGCGCGCTTGACCTGATTGCATCCAACAGGACTTCCAAGAACCGCAGCCTCCTTGTAAAGCTGCCCGGCAGGGCGGCCCGCCAGGTTTCGCTCAGTTATGTAATTGCAGTCCCTGTATGGAAAGTCTCCTACCGGCTAGACCTTGGCCAGCGGCAGCCGCTTTTCCAGGGCTGGGCGATAATAGACAACAACAGCGACACGGACTGGGACAATGTGGAACTTTCCCTTGTTTCCGGCCGCCCCGTTTCGTTCATTCAGAACCTGTACCCGCCGTATTACTTTACCCGGCCTACCCTGCCCCTGGCCATTGCGGGGAGCGCGCAGGCGGGTACCTATGCCGGCGGCTATGACCGCGATGAAGCAATTGCCCTTGGTTATGCAGGGCAGGAACGCGCAATGTTAATGGAATCACAAAATTTTTACGCGGCAGACGAAGTCTATGAATCTTCGGCAAAAATGGCAGCCCCTTCCAGCGGGGCAAGGGCGCCTGCGGCCAGTGTTGCGTCGGTTCAAACAGCCGCTACAGCGCAAACTGCGGGGGACCAATTTGCCTTTACAATAAAAAACCCCGTAACCCTAAACCGCAGGCAAAGCGCCATGATACCCCTCGTTAACGGTACGATGAAGTCTGCAAAGACCCTGGTCCTTTCCGGGGCAAGCGCCCTTAACGGGAGTGTGCACCCCGACCTTGCCGTGGAATTAACAAACACCACGGGCATGAAGCTCCCCGCAGGGCCCATTACCGTCTTTGACGGCGGCAGTTATGCGGGGGACGCTCTTATTGAATTCTTTGGGGAAAACGATATACGGCTTATTAAATACGGGGAGGATCTCTCCGTTACAGGGACTGCGTCCCTTAATTCGGGAACCAGGGTTGTAAGCACTGTTACCGTTTCCGGCGGGGTTATGACCATTAACCGCCGCCAGGTATACGAGAGGACCTATACCGTAAAAAACACCAATTCCGAAACAAAGCGCCTTATAATCCAGCACCCCATTACAAACAATTCAACCCTGATTGAACCGGCAAATTATCTGGAAAAAACAGACTCCCAGTACCGTTTTGAACAAAACCTTCGCGGCAATTCCGAGTTAGTTTTAAAGGTAAAAGAAGAAGTCCCCATCGCAGAAAGGGTTACCTTAAGCTCGCAGAGGACAGACAGCCTTTTCTCGTACAGCACCAACCAGGAAATCCCGGCCAATGTAAGGACAATGCTGACAAGGGCCGTAGAGCTAAGGCGGAAAAACGAGGCGGCAGTGCAGAAGCAGAACGAGCTCCAGGCACGGCGCACAAGGCTTATTTCTGATCAGGACCGGGTACGCCAGAATTTAAACGCCGTCGGGACGAACAGCGACCTTGGCAGGGAATACATGAAGCGAATGACAGAATTGGACAGGGATATTGAAAGCCTTGTAAAAGAACAGGAAGCATCCGCCGAACTTGTACGCAGCACCCAGAAAGAATTTGACGACTTTATTGCAGGCATAAGGGTGGGTATATAAAACAGGTGAGCCATTTTCAAAACTCTGGTAGTTTCGAAAATGGCTTTAGGTATTTTAAATAATCCAGGCCTGGAAATGGATAAACAATAAACATCAAAGGAGCAGACAATGAAAGTGTTCTTGATTGGCGGGACAGGGCTTTTGGGCAGCGCCGCTGCCGAAGAACTAATTAAACGCGGGCACGAAGTACAGGCGATTTCACTGCCGCCAGTCCCGGAGGGCGCCCAGCTTCCGCCCCAGATGAAGCTTGATTTTAAAAGTTATATGGATCTAACGGATGATGAAATCCGCGGTTATTTAAAAGGCTGCGGCGGGTTTATCTTCGCATCCGGGGTAGACGAAAGGGTAACAGGGCCTTCGCCTGTTTACGATTTTTTTAAAAAATTCAATATTACTCCGCTGGAACGGTTTCTGCGTATCGCCAAAGAATGCGGCGTAAAGCACAGTGTAATATGCGGCTCTTATTTTTCCTATTTTGATAAAATCTGGCCACACCTGGAATTTTATAAATGGCACCCCTATATTCGCTGCCGTGTAGACCAGGAAAAAATGGCAATGTCTTTTGCCGACGACAATTTTAGCGTAGCCGTACTGGAGCTGCCCTACATTTTTGGCGTACAGCAGGGGCGCGAGCCTGTGTGGACGCTTGTTGTAAAAACTGTCCGCAGCATGAAAGGCGCTACCATGTACCCCAAAGGCGGCTCTACAATGGTAACCAGGAAACAGGTTGCCCAGGCAATGGCAGGCGCGCTGGAAAAAACAAACGGCGGCAAATGCTGGCCCATTGGTTACTACAATTTAACATGGAAAGAATTCCTTGCCATTGTTCACGAGAATATGGGGATGCCGGGAAGAAAAGTTATTACAATCCCGAACTGGATGCTTACACTGGGTATAAAATCAATGGAGAAAAAACTCAGGGACGGGGAAGGCGAAGGGGGCCTTTACATGCCAAAATTTGCCGACCTCCAGGGGGCGGAAACTTTTATCGACAAGTCCCTGGGCAGCGTACCCCTTGGCGTGGAAGAAGACGATATCAAGGCTGCAATCGGGGAATCAATCCGCCTGTCAATGGATATACTGGACGGAAAAATAAAAGCCGAAGGCATGAAGGGTGAGTAATTGACTAAAATATACTGCTTCAGCGGAACAGGGAACTCCCTATGGTCCGCAAAAAAAATTAAGGAAGCCATTGGCGGCGAATCCGAGATAATTAATATAGGATCGGAAGTAAGCAAAAGCGAAATAAAAATCGAGGCAGACACGGTTATATTTGTTTTCCCGTCTTATGCTTACGGGCTGCCCATGGCTGTCCATCGTTTTGCAAAAAAAGCCGAGATAAAGGCCGGGTACATCGCCGCCTTTGTTACGTATGGGACCAGCCCGCGCGGCACCCTGGGGGAATTGAGCCGTATCCTTAAAAAGAAATACTCCGGCCCGTCCTATTTTGGCCGCATCCCCGCTGTAGAGAATTATATTGCAATTTTTGGGCCGCCAAGCGAAAAAACGCTTGAGCGCAGGCTAGCCATGCAAAAAGAAGCAACCGAAGAAGCCGTACGCGCTGTTATAGAAAAGCGGAAAAACAGCGTTAGCACATGGAGCCCATTTTCTTCGTTTGTTTCAGCGCTTTTTTCGCTTGGGGTAAAAGTGTTCTACAATTTTTACCGGGTAAGCGGCGACTGTAATGGCTGTGAAATATGCGCAAAAATTTGCCCCGTTTCCGCCATTACAATGAAGGACGGCCGGCCGGTTTTTTCCGGTAAGTGCGAACATTGCCAGGCCTGCATAAACCTGTGCCCTGTGCGGGCTATCCTTTTTGGGCGGATAAAAGCAAGTATGCCAACTTACCATCATCCGGAAATCTCTTCCAGCGATCTTGTAAGATAAGGCATAAATAAGTTCATGGCAGAACAAAAGAACTATGCCCTTGTTACCGGTGCAAGTTCCGGCATTGGCCTGGCTTTTAGCGGGGAACTGGCAAGCCTTGGCTACCCGCTCCTAATGGTGAGCAACGAAGAGGAAAGGCTTAATCAAGCTGCCGTAGAACTGGCATCCCGGTTCAGTGTAAAAACGGTCCCCCTTTATATGGATTTGGCCAGAGCAGATTCTGCGAAGGACCTTTTCCATTTTTGCGAAACAAACGGCATTAATGTAGAAATACTGATTAATAACGCGGGGATTTTCTTTTTTAAAGACATAGTAGATACAACACCGGGGCTTTTGGAAACAACGCTCTACCTGCATATAATTACGTCTGCCATGCTCTGCCGCCTTTTTGCGGAAAAAGCAATACGGGAAGGGATAAAGAGCTATATTATTAACATTTCGTCTATCGCTGCATGGATGATGATGCCAGGGATAACCCTGTACAGTTCTACCAAAAGTTTTATCCGCGGTTTTTCCAGGGCAATGCGCCACGAGACATTAAAGCGGGGCGTAAGCATTACCACAATATGCCCCGGCGCTGTGGCGACAGGCCTTTATAAATTGCCGGAAAAATATTTAAAACTGGGGGTGCGTCTTGGCATAATTTTACCCCCGGAGCGCCTTGCCCGCCTTTCGCTAAAAAAAATGTACAGGCATAAAGCAGAATTTATCCCCGGCGGCCTTTTAAACCGCCTGTTTATTCTTCTTATAATTGCCTTGCCCGATTGGCTTGTCCGCTTGATAAAAAAGAAAATCGACAGGAAATTTAATAAAACGGTGGCACCCGGGGAAACTGCATAGCCCCTGTGCACATCTCTAAAATTTTGTTTTTGGAGTTGCGCCACAAAAAAAAGCCAGGTTAAAAGCTCCAGCCTGCAGAAGCCTTTACATAACTGTTGCCCCTGTATTGCCCCAGTTCACCAGACCTTCTACCGCCAAAAAACCCCATGGAAAGCCCAACGTTAATATCGTTCATCGACCATAAAATGCCGGGGATAATAAGAAAATCCATATCTTCTATCCCCCACAGGATGGTCGCACTGGCTTCCAGCCGGTCCTGCAAAAATTTCTTTGTAAGAAGTGCCGTAATTCTGGTTGAACTGGGCTTTGCACCAGCCTCTGTGTCGGAAAGGGGGTCGCTGCCAATTTTTTTGTGCATAAGCCGCACAAGCCCGTTCGCCTGGAGGTTTAAATTGATCCCCCAAAATAAATCACGGTCAAACCCAAACGACCACACTATCTGCGGGTTGTAAACATTTCCGTCATCCCCGGCAAGGTCGCCGGTAATATTTGCCCCCAGCTCTGCACGGACATTAAAACCGGCGATTACCTGAGCATAATCAATGCCAATATGGTGGTACGTATTAAAATCAACAAAAAAATATATATCGTCCATGCCGGGCGGGTTAAGAATTGCAGCTAGCGTAAGTAAACTCTTAAAACCCTCAAGATCAACAGTAAATGCCGGGCGGGGCATTCTGCCAAAATAGTACTGTACCCCCAAATCCAAAGGCCCCAATGATGTACTAAAACGGAGCCCGCCCTGGGCGTATTTTAGCTTGCCGGTATCCGGGTAAAAAGCGGCAGGGTCATAGGCTAAATTTTCAAATTCTTCATTAATCCTGTTAAGGAAAATATTCTGTAATGTAGCGCCAAGCCCGCTTTCGTTGCTGATATAATCAACCAGATCCTGCCTTATCAGTTCCGGCAGGGCAGCCATCTGCTCCGGCGCCCATCTGCCGCTTGATGCAAATTTATAACCTTCAAACCACGGGACAAAGACCCCTTCGAGTTTGGAAAATTTACCGATATTCCAGTTTACATGAAGCATGGGCCGCGCCATTTTTATGGATAGCGGGTCCCCGATTGCGCTTAAATCCGAATAATCGACCGGGTTAATAATATCCAGGGGGCCAAAGCTGTCTGCCTTGCCCCAGGTAAGTTTTCTTATGCCCGCTTCTATATCTACCGGCCCCAGATAAAAACGAAGGTAAGTCTCGTCTATTAATATTGGCGAGCGTAAAGAAAAATTCGGTATGATTTTTACATTAAAGACCGCATCGGTAATTTTCCCGCTTACGGTAAAACCAAGTTTGCCGGAAACAATATCCCCCAGCTCCATTTCCTTAAAAGAATCCCATGAACCAAAATCATTTATAAAAAGCCGGAGCGCTGTATTAATTTCCCCTGCCATTTTAAAAGAAAACCTGCCGCCGCCGGAAACACCGTCGTCCATATCGCCAAAACCAAAAGCCCCGAACCCGTCATCGCTGCCCTCAAAAACATCTTCGGCGTTGTAGTCTGTGTCCGGGTATTCCTGGGCAAAAACACTGCCGCCCGTAAAGGCACACAAAAAAAGAATTAAAATGGCAGTTAAAAATTTATTCATCCGCGAACCTTCTTTTAAAAAAACCTACACTAGCGAGCCCTTCCCGTTTCAAGGTAGCCAGTTGTAAACACAGCTTCCGGTATGGGGTCGTCATATTTAATGATTTCCACATTAATAACAGTGTTCCCCCCGCCGGCCGTTGTCATTCGGGTTTTCATGGGGCTAAGGCGTCCCTGTACTTCCTTTACTTCCAGAATTTCCAGGGTTTTTACATGCACGTCCTTTTTGTCATAGAGTTCGATTTTATGGATTATCCTGTTTGCCTTGTCTATCCACTGGACCATCCTTCCATACTGGTACGAGCTGTCTTTGGGGCGGGACTCGATCACATAACATGCTTTGCCGCTAAAATTTTCTTCCCGCAGCATGGAATGGCTGTCCAGATCCGGGTCCCTGTCCATGGAAGCAATATCGTCATAGGAAAAATCGGTATTCATAAAATTGCCCGAACCTTCCGATCCGGCAATACGCCTAACCTTTCCAAGGGACGGCAGGAAGATCCACTGGTTGCTCCCCCCCTTGCCGGTATCCATGGTAAGGAAACGGGTTCCAGCCACAGCTGCCGGCTGGCGGAATTCCAGGACGACACGCGATAAACCTGCCGCGTCATTTTTGGAATACTGGTCAATAAGCCGTTCTGCGGTAGTACCGTTCTTTGATGTTATAACCCACCTGGAACGCGTTTGCGTTGTGCTGGCATTTATCCGTTCCCTGGACTCACGTACAATAGCTGCTGCTGACTGCTGGGCATAAAGGCCCTTTCCTGCAAAAAAAGCAGCCAGTATAAATAACGAACAGAAAAAACGTTTCATGGGGCTTCTCCTTTTATGGTGTTATTTGTCTTATTATTTAATGCAAAGGCATACGACGGCTTAAATGTTAAAATTAGCGCGGGGATTAAAGTAAGGGAAACAAGTGAGCTAACCCCCATGGTAACAGCGATAAGAAGCCCAAAATCCCCCAGCATCTTAAAATTGGAAAGCAGGAGGACAGCGAACCCTGCACCGACCGACAAAGCATTAATTATTACCGCTTTCCCGGAAACAGCAAAAGTCCTTGCCAAAAAAACGCGCAGCTTTTCTGCAGGAAGCGAAGTTATTTCAAGGCTGAATTTTTCGCGCTTAAACGCTTCCATATAGTGAATTGTGTAATCAATCCCAATACCAATTGCAAGGCTTGCAATCATTGATGTAGCAAGGTTAAGTTTTATTCCCAAAAAACCCATTACGGCAAAGTTTATCAATATGGAAATAGACAGGGAAACAAGGCCCACAAATCCCGCAGTAATGGATTTATTGGAAAAAGCAAGGATTATAAAAACAAGAGCCAGGGACATTATCAAGGTAATAATCTGCGATTTTACAACCTGCCTGTTTAATGATGATTCAACCAGGGCGCTTCCGCCGATTATTACTTCTATGTTTTCCGGGAAATTATCCCCAACAAAATTGTTTATCGCCTCTACAGCCCTGTAAGTATCTGCTTCTCCTATGGTACGTAACTGTATTGTCGTTTTAATGGCTGTCGGTTCCAGGCCGTCGTTCGCATAGGGGCTTATATTGCCGGAAAGAAGGATAAGGTAGTTGGAAACCAGTGTTGCAAGATCTTCCTGGCTGGTTTTGCCGTATTTCCCGGGATCAACAGGTATTTCATAATATGCAGCGCCTTTATAATTAACAAGTTTTTTAACCTCGTTTACCAGTTCCGCTGCGCTAATATTTATGCTGCTCCCCGAATTTGCTGCTTTCCCCAGCAGGGAAACAAAATCATCCTGCGAAAAAAAAGAAGCGGTATTTTGTGTTTCTGCCGGGGTCTGGTCTAATGTTTCGTCTTCCCGGATGTCACCAAAGCTGCCAAACCCAAAATCGTCTTCTGAACCAAACCCAAAGCTTCCAAAGGTATCGCTGTCATTATAGGTATAAGTGGCGGCAGGTTTTATCCCTTCCGGGCTTTCATCGGCGTTAAAAACCTGGTTAATCCTTTTAATCAGGTCGGTAAAACCATTTGTTTTCCCTACCTCTTTTATTGTTGATTCCAGGTACCTGTTTAGGTTCTCCATAGGGCCAAGGCTGGCAGGATGGAGCAGTTCCCTGCTTGTTTCCGCCTTTGCCACAATACTAATGATCTTTCCACCCCCAAATTGTTCCCGTATAAAACGATCCGATTTTGCAATATCCGTATTTGGTTTAAAATACTCTACAAATACATTATCGATAATAAGGCGGGAAGCCCCCATAACAGCTACAATAAAAATAACCGCTGTTACAATCAAGACAGTATATTTATGTATGGCTATAGCAGAAAAAAACCGGGCTACCAATCTGCTAAAAAAATCGCCGGAATATTCCTGTTCATTATTAACTTTAAACTCTATTGCTTTTTTTGGCGGGCCAATAATGATAAGCAGTGCAGGGATAAATGTAACGGCAATGGCGAAAGAAGCCATAACCCCAAAGCTGGCAAAAATGCCAAATTCCCTGATTGGCAAAACCGTAGTAAAACAAAACGAAATGAACCCGGCAAATGTAGTTATTGACGCAAGAAAAACAGGTTTTACAACAATTTTTACCGAAGCGATTACGGATTCCGTATACGACTGCCTGTCAAATATTTTATTTGCGGCATCGATCATGTGCCTTGTTATTACATGAATGCCGTAAGCGCTCCCGACAGCAACAAGTATTACCGGCAGTACCGTCGAAATAACAGAAAGTTTTACGCCAAAAAGGGCATTTACACCCATTGACCAGACAGTCGCTATCATTACCGTTAAGAGCGGCAGGACAACGCCGTATAAATGCCTAAAGGAAAGAAAAAGTATTGCAAGGACCACAACAACTACCAGCGGCACAAGGAGGGCCAGGTCTGCCCGCATTGATTCGTTAATTGTAGCACTAATTACCGGGATCCCGGTAACATAGACATCTGCAATATCACTGAACATTTCACGGGCTATATCCCTTACAAAGATAAAACTATCCATTACCTCCGGGTTTCCGGCTTCTTCCGCCATAACGCTTAATGGCACAAGTATCTGTGTAGAAGAAAAATCATCGGAAATAAGGGCGCGTTTGTAAATATCCCAGGACAGGAGTTTTTCCTTTAACTCTGCTATTTCCTGCTGCGTCCCCGAAAAACCGGGGCTTAAAAGTTTTTCTACCCGTATTGCTTCGTTGTCGCCTGTAATATATTCGGCGTTTACAATAGAAGTAAGGTTATCCCTATCGACAATTTTTATTTCCTGTATTTGCTCAACATAGCTGCGTATGCGTGATAAAAATTCCTGGTCAAAAACATCGCCTGTTTTCCGGTGGAAGGCTACCAGGATAAATACAGAGCTCCCAAAAGTATCGTCGATCTCCCTTAAAACAATCCTGGCAGGGTCATTTTCCGAAATAAAACGGAAATTATTATTGTCCAGTTCCAGCCTGGGGATATTGAGCGCAAAGAAAACCGTTATAATTAAAACGACCAGTACAATAAGCCATGGATAACGGAATATTTTTTCCATATATCAATAGTACCCAAAAAGAGAAAAATCATCCAGTTATAAAAAGCCTAGCGCTTGATTTTTGGCGTCTCAAGGGCGGATTCACCGCGCTGGACGTCAAACCATATCTCCCTGCCGGCTTTTTCCCGCATTACTTTATAAAAAGAATTAATATCGGTTATTTTTTCGCCATTAACACCGGTAATAATATCCTGTCTTTGCAGCCCAACAACAGCCGCCGGGCTCCTGGCAATTACCTGCCCTACATAAAGCCCTTGTACCCTGGCATCGAGTTTAAGGCTTTCCCTTATAGAATCGGTAATGGGTACGACATACACCCCCGGCCATAATTTCGAATTTTCTGCCGCAATTTCATTGCTGCGTTCTTCTATGCGGACCTGAATGGTGCGCTCCGCCCCGTCGCGGATAATTTTAAAATCTGCCCGTTCGCCGGGTTTAAGGTCGCCCACCATTAATGTTAGCTGGTTCATGCCCCGGACTTCCTTCCCGTTCAGGCTGGTAATAAAGTCGCCGGGGTGTATCCCGCCCTTGTCTGCAGGGGAGCCAAGGAAAATCTGGGTTGCCATGGCGCCGCGTTTCCCCGTAAGGTTCATGGCCTGCATTATATCCCTGTCCGGGTCCGAAAGCGACACGCCAAGCCACCCGTAGCTTATCTCGCCTTTGCTTATAAACTCGTCGATTGTACGCTTGGCATTATTGATGGGGATCGCAAAGCCAAGCCCCATGGAGCCGCCGCCTGCATTGCTTGCAATCCAGGTATTAATCCCGATAACTTCGCCGCGTATATTTACCAGTGCGCCGCCGGAATTCCCCTGGTTAATAGAAGTGTCGGTCTGGATAAAATCATTAATGTTCCCTGCAGGGCCCCCGGTACGGCCAACCGCGGAAACTATACCCATGGTCATGGAAGACATAAAACCCAATGGGTTCCCAATAGCTATTGCCCAGTCGCCAACCTGGACAGTATCCGAGTCGCCCAGCACAGCCAGCGGTATATCGTCCTCGCATTCGAACGATACCATTGCCAGGTCCTTCCTTTCATCTTTCCCGACAAGTTTTGCCGTGTATTCGGTGCCGTTATTAAGGGCAATGGAAATTTCATTGGCGTCGCCTACTACATGGTAGTTGGTAAGCACATAGTAAACCGCCGGCTTCGCGCCTGCCCCATTTACCTTGCGTACAATAATGCCGGAGCCAAGCCCCTGGGACCTGAATTCCCTCTCCCTGCCTTCCCCCTCGTTAGGGTTGCCAAAGAAAAAATCCCAGGGGATCCCGTTAAAGTTGGGGGCCTGCTGGCGGCGTATGGAAACAGTCTTAAGCTCGACAACCGTTGGCAGCACACGGTCGGAAATCGCCCTGAACGCCGTCTGGAGGCTCTCTGCTACAGAAAGGGCATCCTGCGGCATAGGCACGGCAATACCTTCCTGTGCCTGGACATTGTTCCCCTTTGCACAGGAAAATGTAACAAAAGCAACGGCAAACCCAAATAAAACACCCAAAAGTACCAGGTTATACACAAAAAATTGCCTGGCCCCCAGCTTTTTAAGAAAATTCATTGTCAGGACACCTCTCTACATTAGTATAATACTTATTTTTAAAAAAAGTTACAGCCATGCAAACCACAATTTATCGTACTGAACACATTAATCTTCCAATAACAGTGAGGGACGGCTTACCCGTCCAGTCCATGTCGAGGAAAATTTTCCCTACGCATATTTTGATATGGCATCTTCCACACCTCTCCAAATGTTCTGAACAGGTAACCCGCCCCTCACTGTCATGGCAACATTGGTTTCGATGTGTTCAGTGCTATAAATTGCTACTTTCACGATGGATTATAACTACCATCTGCCGCAGAGCCAGTTGTATT
>Ga0082212_10001036_pt1 | contig 40682 bp, 37 predicted proteins | sample TergutNt197P3_FD_71548 | JGI IMG/M metagenome (GOLD analysis project Ga0082212, IMG submission 71548) | Neocapritermes taracua P3 segment gut microbial communities from Petit-Saut dam, French Guiana - Nt197 P3 | ecosystem: Host-associated > Arthropoda: Insects > Digestive system > Gut ...
GCTATTGCCTGATGTTTTTTGTGCAGTATGTAGAAATGCCCTCGTTGAATTTCATATCGCCGCTGACCTGTTTCGGCGTATCCGACGTCGTGGCGGACGGGCTGAATCTATTGTATATAGCGCTTACCGCGCTGGTAATCGCGGTTTGCCTGTATTTCACGCAAAAGTTCTATTCCGGGAAAGAGATCGTCAGCTAGAAAAGACGTCGCTGTACAGGGGCATGGGGGCCCGGAGAGCAGCTGTTCAATCCATCGCGGCGAACAGCTACCCTCCGGGCTCCTGTCCGTCCATGTACAGACATAGGATTTCTTTTTGACCGGCTTGTCCGCTTCGGCTATAATGTATGTATTCTATCTGCGGCCTTATTTAATCTATATTCAGAAACGCATGGCTTCGACGTCGTTATTGAGGAGGACGCCAATGAATTCAAGAGAGAGAGTACAAGCCGCCCTGGAGCACAGGGCGCCGGACAGGACGGCACGGGACTTCGGCGCCACGTCCGTCACCGGGCTTTCAGCCAGCTTCATCTATAAGCTGAGGCGCGAAATCGGTTTGCCGGATAAGCCGATACGCATATTCTGCCCATACCAGATGCTCGGCGAAGTGGACGAAGACCTGCGCCGCTATCTGGGGGCCGACGTCATCGCCATATGGCCTTCAGGTAATCTCTTCGGCTTCGATAACACGCCGGTCAAGCCGTTTACCATGGGGGACGGGACGCCGGTGCTGGTGCCGGAGGCGTTCAACACCGACTACGCGCCGGACGGGCGCTTGTATCAGTATGCCCGGGGCGACCGGAATTATCCCCCGGCGGGCGTCATGCCGAAGGGTGGGTTTTACTTTGACGCCACGGTCCGGGCAATACCCCTCGAAGACGACCAGGACCCCGATCCGGCTGATAATCTGGAAGAGTTCGCGTTGATCGACGACGAAACGCTGAGAAGGGCCGAAGCGGAAGCGAAGGAGCTTTACGAATCTACCGATTACGCCATCGTCGGCACGGGCCCGGGTGGAACGGGCCTGGGCGATATCGCCTTTGTGCCGGGGACCATGCTTCCCGATCCCAAGGGGGTCCGGGATTTGCGGGACTGGTACATGTCGCCGCTGATCAGGCCGGACTATATCCGGGAGGTCTTCGACAGACAGACGGATATCGCCGTGGAAAACCTTAAGCTGTACTATCAGGCGGTAGGCGACCGCATCGCCGCCGTCACCCTTTGCGGCGCGGATTTCGGCAACCAGCGGAGCCTGATGATCTCAACCGTGACCTTCCGCGAGCTGTATCTGCCGTATTATAAAAAAATGACCGATTGGATACACGGACATACGAAATGGAAGGTGTTCAAACACTGCTGCGGCGCCATCGAGCCCATGCTGCCGCTGCTCATCGAAGCGGGCTTCGACATTATGAACCCCGTGCAGATTTCGGCGGCCGGCATGGATTCCCAACTCCTGAAGCAAAAGTACGGGGATAAGCTGACTTTCTGGGGCGGCGGCGTCAATACCCAAAGCACCCTGCCCTACGGGACGCCAGATGAAGTAAGGGAAGAAGTGAAACGGCAGGCGCGCGTCCTGGGCGCGGAGGGCGGCTTTGTGTTCAATACCGTCCACAACGTACAGGCGAACGTTCCCGTGGAGAATTTCCTCGCCATGATAGAGGCTTTATCATCATAGCGCGGCGTCCACAAGGAATACGTGTAATAAGAGGGGAGTTTGAAGTGATGGAGAAATCAGAGGGGAAGGCTTACGGATCGGGATACTTCGGGGAGTGGATCACCGACGAAAACGGGCTTCCGGCCTTTCGTTACGACTGCGACCAGTTGAACGACCCCGCCGCTGTGTCGCCCACAAATACGACTTGGCGTAAGGAAAACGACCATAGCTTCCAGTTTGGCAACGGCCGCGTGACCTGTATCGCGTCCAATTTCGGTACGGTACAGGTAAGGCAGGACGAGGGCGCGCCAAAATTTCTGGGGGACGCCGATCCGGACAGGCATAGCTATGGCGGAGGCTTGGGATGGCTCAGGGACGGGGACGCCGTATTGTCGACCTATTACGACGGCAAAGCGGACAGCTTCGAACGGGTATACGGGACGGGTTATATCCGCAAGATCGTGAAAAAAGGCGACCTGACGGTAAATCAACTCATATTTGCCCCTTATGGCGACGACCCGACGCTCATCTCCCGGGTGACCGTCGAAAACGCGTCGGCGCAGCCGAAGGAAGTCAAGTGGTACGAATACTGGGGCGCGCGGCCCTATCCCATGTCCTTCCGTACGCTTGTACTGTCTCTGGCGGGAAAGAGCGCCGAGCTTGAGACATATGTGAATAACTCCGCCCAAAGCATGAGGCGCAAGCTGGCGGACAAATACGTCCATCGCTATACGGTCGAGGGCGGCGCCCTACGAAACAAAATGAGGTTCAAAGGCTGGGGGTTCATCGACAAAAAGATATGGGGCGTCGCGCAAAAGAAATACAGGCCCCTGGCCGAAACGGCGCACAACTATTCGCTGTACCTGGGCGAACTGGACGATTATGAAGACGTAGACCCCCCCGAGACCTTCCTTTACGCCGCCGAAGCGCCGGGCAGTACATTCGTCACGGACGAGAAAGCATTCTTCGGGGCGGGGGGCGCCGGCCGTCCGGACGGTATAAAGAATACGATAAACGGGAAGATGAAACCGGGCCATTCGGCGATGATCGCCGTTTCGCCGGTGACCGTACCCGCGAAAGGCAGCGTCACCCTGACTTACGTATTCGGCTACGTCCCCGAAGGTTTTTCCGCACCGGCGTTGATGGATAAATATGGAAGTCATTTCGACGGGATTTTCGCGGATTCCTGCGAAAAATGGAAGGGGAACCGCGTCTCGCTTAAAGTACCGGGGCGGGAATGGATGGACCGCGAGCTTCTGTGGCATAATCAGTCCTTACGGTCGGCCGCTACTTACGACAGCGCGCTGAAGGAGCATATACTGTCCCAGGGCCACGTCTACCAATACATCATGGGCTTCCAGGGCGCGTCCCGGGATCCCCTCCAGCATGTGCTGCCTTTTATCTTCACCGACGCCAGCCTGGTGCGGGAGGTCATACGATACACGCTGAAAACCGTGCTGCCGGATGGAACGGTACCCTACGGCATGTGCGGCCACGGCGCCATCATGATATCGCCCTTTTTGTCCGGAGACCTGGAGCTTTGGCTGATCTGGACCCTGAGCGAATATATACTGGCGACCAAAGATTTATCGTTCCTGAAAGAAAAGATCACGCCCTATCCGTATAAAGGGATTAAGCAGGAAGAGGATACTGCGCTCAACCTGGTGAAACGCTGCCTCAGCCATTTCCTGACCTTTACCGGGACGGGGGCTAACGGCTTGCCCCGCATACTGGGCGGCGACTGGAACGACAATATCGTCGTGGGCAACGCCGACCCCAAGGAGCAGGAGCGCATCTACGCCGAAGGGGAAAGCGTGCTGGTCGGCGCCATGGCCGCCGCGGTACTGGAGAAATACGCCGAAGTGCTCGCCATGGCGGGGGAGGACGCTTCTGAAGCCGCGGCGTTTGCCCGGGGGCAAAGGGAGGCGGTGGCGCGGCAATGGAACGGCAAATGGTTCAGGCGCGCCTATCTCGGCAGCGGGATCGGATGGGTGGACGAGGAACGGCTCTGGCTGGAGCCTCAGCCCTGGGCGCTGCTCTGCGGCGCGGCGGAGGGGGATAAGGCGGCTATCCTGACTGCCGAAATCAAGGCGAAATGCCAGGACCCGTCGCCCATCGGCGCCATGCTGGCGGATAAGTGCCCCGACCGCATGATGAAAGCCCCAGCCGGGATGGCGACCAACGGAGGGATATGGCCCTCCATCACGGGCACCCTGATCCTGGCGTTAAACAAGACCGACCCCGCCGCGGCTTACGAGGAGTGGCGCAAGAATACGTTGGCGAACCACGCCGAACACTACCCGAAAAGCTGGGAGGGGACATGGAGCGGCCCCGATACTTACAACTCGGTGCTTTCCGACGACCCCGGGCGGACCTTTTCCCTGGCGGACCCGGAGCGGCGGAAGGTCATGCTGTCCTGGGTGGATTTCCCCGTCTATAACCTGCATCCCCACGCCTGGACCTTATACAACGCCGCTAGCCTGTTCGCCGACCGCTTCACCCGGGAAGGCGCCGCGTTTAATATGGGCTTCCCGGAGGAGGAGTATCGGTTCGAAAGCCCCCTGGCAGCCCTTGCCCGGACGCCGGAAGGCTTCTCGGGGTATTACGCGCCGGCCGTGGCAGGCGACTGGACCATCGAGCTGAAGTTTTTCAAGCCGGATAAGGAATTTCGATTAAAAGTCAACGGCGAGGCCTCGGCATATCAGCCTACGGATAACGGTATCGTCTTCTCCGGCAAAGGCGGAGGGGGCGTCCCGCTGCGCTGGGAAATCGAATTTTAGGTTATTGGTCAAAATGACCAATAACCTCATTTGGGCGCAGCTCATTTAGAAGGAAGGAAGTAGAAAATGGACGAAAAATTAAGTTTCAAAGAGCGTTTCTCTTACAGCCTGGGCAGCCTGGCAAGCAATCTGGTCTGGACGGCCATCGGCGGCTTCATGGTTATCTTCTATACCGATATCGCCATGATCCCCGCGGCGACGGTAGGCGTCCTTATTCTGGTATCCCGTATATTTGACGGTTTTTCCGACATCGGTATGGGTATCCTTGTAGACAGGGGGAAGAATCCCAAAGGGAAAGCGCGCCCCTGGTTGTTCCGCATGGCTATCCCCTTCGGCGCGGCTACCGTCTTATGCTTTAACGCCTTTCCCGGCTGGTCCGTGGGCGCCCGGGTCGTCTACGCGTTTATCACATACAATCTGATGACTACCGTCGTTTATACCAGCGTGGACATGCCCTACGGCGTGCTGAACGCGGCCCTGAGCCAGGACCAATACCAACGTTCCGTACTCAATATCTTCCGCCTGTTTATGGCTATCGTCGCGGGGGTCATCGTGAACGTCGCCGTCCCTCAGCTTACCGCGGCTTTCGGCGGCGGCGCTCAAGGATGGCGGATGACTTTCCTGATCCTCGGCATACTGGCGGCCGTTATGTTTTTCATCACATACTTTAACACAAAGGAACGGGTGATCGCTTCCACGAATCTCTCGGATAATGTACCGGTCAAAGTCGGCGTAAAGGCGCTTCTGAAGAATAAGTACTGGGTCATGATCGTTGTATACGCGGTCTTGTCATATACATCGTCGGGGCTCGGGGGGATGACCGCCTTCTTCTGCCGGGAGATACTGGGCGACTTCGGCCTGGTGGGGACGCTGACTATCTTCGGCGTGCTGCCCATGCTGGCGGGGGCTTTTGTGCTGGCGCCCATCGTGAAGCGGTTCGGCAAACGAAACGCCGCCCTCTTCGGCATCGCCTTCGGGATAGTTGGCGGCGCCGTGATGATATTCGCCGGCACAAACATGGCGATGATATTTGTTTCCGTCGCCCTGAAAGCCTTCGGCTCGGCCTGCATCATCGGCACATTGTTTGCCCTGGTGGCGGATACCATCGAGTACGGGGAGTGGAAGTCCGGCGTACGCACGGAGGGGCTGGTTTACAGCGCTTCCAGCTTCGGCGGGAAGCTGGGCAACGGTTTGGGCGCGGCTATCGTCAGCATATCGCTGAGCATCGGGGGGTATGCCGCCCGGGAAGCGTCCGGGAACGGCCCTACGGGACAAGCCGCCGCTGTGTTGAACACAATCCGCTTCGTTTACATCTGGATACCGATCATATTATTGATCTGCATGGGGGCGATCATGCTTTTCTTCAAGCTGGATAAGGAGTATCCCGCCATACTCGCGGAGCTAAAGGCGAGGGGGGCTTCGGGCGTAAGCGCGGCCGCGGCGGAAGGCGCGGGCATAGCAGCAGGCGCTGACCCGGGAGAAGGGGCTGAGTGATGAACCGAGAAATGACGGGAAAGGAACGTATCCTCGCGGCGCTCAGGAGGCAGCCGGTGGACCGCGTCCCCTGGGTACCGTTGCTGGTGCCTTATACCATCGCCGGCTTCCCGAAAGACGCCCCCCATCGCGTGGTAGACGCTCAGCGGGCGGTGGGCTGCGATATATGGACCCAGGCCCTGGTGGACCGGGTGGGTTTGTGGTTGCCGAAAAGCGGGAGCAAGATCAAGACGATCCGGTATTTCGTCGACGGCGATATCGTCACGGGTTACGAAACGCCGGAGGGCGCGATCACCGAGCGGAACCGCAGCGGCGTAGGCGGGTCCATCAACGTGCCCGTGGAGTTCCTGATCAAGACGCCTCAGGATTTGCGCGCGTATCGCTATGTACTGGAGCATACCTTCCTGTTTATCGCGGATTTGTCCCATCATTACGAATGGGAGGAGGAAGCGGTGGGGGAAGACGGGGTGATTACCGATGTGGGCATCGGGATGACGCCCCATCAGATGTTCATCAATCTAATGGCCGGGCCGGAAAACACCTATTACCTGCAGGCCGACGAACCGGATTTGTTCGACGAAGTGATGGATATGATGCACGGGCAGTACAAAATCCAGATCAGGGAAACGGCGAAGAGGAGTAAAGCCGATATATTCGTCAGCTCGGAAAACACCAGTTGGACGACGATGTCGCCCGAAGGCTATGGGAAGTACTGCGCGGGGCAGCTCAGCGAATACGCCGACATACTCCACGAGTACGGTAAGCTCCATGTCATACACATGTGCGGCAAGCTGAGCCATATGTGCGAAAAAATCGCGCCTTGCCGCTTTGACGCGGTGGCCGACCTGGCCCCGGCGCCTACCGGGGATATGGAGCTGTGGGAGATCGCCTCGGCTTTACCCGGTCACGCCGTGAAAGGCGGCATAGGCTGCGATACGCTTTTAGCCGACGACCCGGAGGTCTGTTATGGGAAGGCGACGGAGATCCTTGAGAAAACCCGTGGGCGCCCGGGCGTGCTGCTGGGCTCCGGCGACTCAGTCCCCAACGGCGCGAGTATGGAGAACCTCCGCGCCGTCACCAAAGCGGTAGAGGAGGCGGGACGATGCTGAAACAACTCCTGCTGGAATTGGCGCTGAAACAACAACTCAAGAGGAATAAAGTTCCCGAGGATTTCCGCGTGGAGACTTATTTGAATAAAATCGTCGAATACTTCGACGGGGAAAAAGCGGGCGGCCGGCGGATGACCGTCGTCTATGAGTTTCACGACAGCGGCGGCAACGACGGCGCCTGGACCGTATCTATCGCCGACGGCAAATGCGCGTTATCGGTGGGGGAAGCGGAGCCGTATGATACGAAGCTGTATATGACGGCGGAGACATACCGCCGTATACTGACGGGGCTGATGGAGATTTCCAGGACGCCCTACTCCACCGGGGCGGTACGCTTCTACGGCAATACGCTGGGGCACCGCGAGTTGAACGAATATCTCTCCATTCCCAAAAACGCGGGGGTGGCTGCTCTATGAACTCCCGGGAACGGCTTTACGCAAGGATGCGCGGGGCGCCTGTGGATAAAGTCCCCAATATGAATATTGTCATGGGGCTGGTGGCGAAAGCAGCCGGCGTGTCATACAGCGTTTACGTCCGGGACTATCGGAAGCTCGTGGAAGGAAACCTGATCTGCGCGGAACGCTTCGGCCTGGACTCCGTCAGCGTTATATCCGACCCCATGCGGGAAGCGTCGGCTTTCGGTTCTACGCTGGTTTTCCCGGAGGAAGGGGTGCCCTACTGCGAACCGCCCCTGCTGGCGGCGGGATATGATTTGAATCTGGTGCGCATAACCGATCCGCTGGAAAGCCCGCGCACTCTGGACCGGATAAAGGGCGTCGAGCTGCTGAAGCGGAAAGTACGGGAGGACTACCCGGTGATCGGCTGGGTGGAGGGCGTGCTGGCGGAAGTCGCGGATCTGCGCGGCGTCAACGCGCTGATGTACGATCTCATCGAAGAGGAAAGCGCGCTGCCCGAACTGATGGATATGGTGTATCAGCAGCAATGCCGTTTTGCCTTGGAGCAAATCAAAGCGGGAGCGGATATCATCGGGGTGGGAAACTCCGTGGCGTCCCTCATCGGGCCGGTTTTGTACGAGAAATACGCCCTGCCGTACGACAGGGCGCTTGTGGAATATATCCATACGAACGGCGCGAAAGTCAAGCTGCATATCTGCGGGAACATCACGCAGCTGCTGACGCTTCTCAGGCAGGTAGCGCCGGAGATACTGGACGTCGACTGGATGGTAGACTTCAGGAAAGCCGCCGCGGTCTTCGCGGATACGGCGACCTGCGTATGCGGCAATGTCGACCCGGTAGCGGTATTGTACCGGGGCGACGCGGCGCTGGTGGAACGCAAGGTCCTGGAATGCGCCTCCCTTGACGACGCTACGGTATTGGTCGCTGCGGGCTGCGAAGTGCCCGCGGCGACGCCGGAGGAAAACCTGCTGCTGATGGACAGGCTGCTGTACCGGTGAGTACTGTGAGCGTTCCGCTATTGTTTCATTTTTATTATAGGTATATACTTTATTCAACAACTAACTTTAAATCAGAAAGGATGAATTCTCTATGACCAACCCAGTACTCGAAGCCATTGCCGACCGCCGCAGTATCCGCGGTTACAAACCCGAGCAGATTACGAAAGAGCAGCTTGATATCATCCTGAAAGCCGGAGAGCAGGCCCCCAGCGCCAGAAACCAGCAGCCCTGGCACTTTACCGTCGTGCAGAACAAAGATTTATTAAAGGAAATCAACGATGAAGCCGGGAAACAGATGAAACGCGAAGGCAACGCCGACGTTTTCTACGGCGCGCCTACGGTAATCTTCCTTAGCTGCGACCCCGACGGCCACCCCTGGACCCGGCTGGACTGCGGGATCGCCGTGGAAAACATGGCCCTGGCCGCCCACGCCATCGGCCTGGGCAGCGTCATCATCGGCATATGCTACATGGCTTTCGGCGGCGATAAGGGCGAATATTTCAGCAAAGCGCTGAAGTTCCCCGAGAAATACACCTTTGCCGTCTCCATCGCCATCGGCGCGCCGACCATGACGAAGGACGCCCATCCCGTCGAACCCGGCCGCATTGACTACGTGTAGGTAGGAGGGATTATTATGGGAGATATGCTGAAGGATCGGGTCGCCCTGGTGACCGGTTCGGGGCACGGCATAGGCCGCGCCATCGCCATCGCCCTGGCCGCCGAGGGCGCCAAGGTCGTGACGAACAACCGTAAACCCGGCGGCAAGATCGACGCCATCATTTCGAAGGATCAATACGACGCCCTGGACGGGGCAACGCAAAAGAAACTGAACGAGGAGTACGAAAATTACAGCGGCGACGCCGAGAAGACAGCCGCCCGCATCAAAGCCGCGGGGGGCGAAGCCACGCCCTGCTACGCGGACATCTCAAACTTCGCCGACGCGAAAAGGCTTGTGGAGACCACTGTTTCCACTTACGGCAAGATCGATATCGTCGTCAACGTAGCCGGCATCCTCGCCAGGGGTTCGGTAGACGAGATCACCGAGGAAGAATGGGACGTCTGCCTGGATACCAAGCCGAAAGGTCATTTCAACGTCATCCACTTCGCGGCGCCCTATATGATTAAGCAGGGTTACGGGCGCATTGTAAACACATCCTCGGGGGCTTTCATGGGCAACCTCTTTTATGACGCGCCCCACTACTGCGCATCAAACGCCGGCGTCGTTGGCCTGACCCGCGCCGTGGCGGGGGAGCTCTTCTCCCAGGGCGTCACCTGCAACGCCTTTTGCCCCCATGCCCAGACGCGGCCCCGTATGGACGACATCGCGCCGAAGCAGGACGACGGCAGGCCGGTATTCCCCGCCGCCCCCGATCCCATGAACATGACGCCCTTTATCGTCTTTCTCTGTTCGGAGCAGTCCGCCCATGTGAGCGGTACGGTGTTTTTCCTCAACGACAACCTGATCGCCCGTCATAAAGAGCCCATCGCCGTACGAACGATGATCAAACCAATGGATAAAGGTTTTTGGACGGTAGAAGAAATCGACAAAGTCGTGGACGCCCAACTATTGAACGGCTACCACAGCATCGTCGGCAAAGTCAAATAGAACTGATCGCGCAGGATTTTTCGGTTGTGGCAAGGCAAGCGACGACATGTGGAAGGAGCGTACTTCAGATGGTACGTGACTGAACACAGGTCGGAAGCGGGCGAAGCCAGAATCGGAAAAGACCAGCGCGAAGGAGGTTAGCAAAATGGCAAATACATTAAAAGGCAAAGTCGCTATCGTCACCGGTTCCAGCCAGAGCGTAGGCCGCGCAGTCGCCATTGCCCTGGCCGCCGAAGGCGCCAAGGTAGTCACGAACAGCCGGAAAGCCGGGGGGACTAAATTTCTTAATATCAGCGAAGCGGAGTATAATTCCTGGCCGAAAGAGCGCCAGGCGGAATATGACGCGCTGCTTAAGCAGATCGGCGGCGACGCCGAAGACACAGCCCAATACATCCGCGACCATGGCGGCGAAGCGGTAGCCTGCTTCGGCGACATCTCTCAATGGGAAGTCGGCGAGAAGCTGGCTAAGTGCGCCGTGGACAACTTCGGTACGGTAGACATCCTGGTCAACGTAGCCGGCGGTTTCGGCGGCGGCGGCGTCGAGGATGTGACGGAAGAACAGTTTGACATGAATAACGATATCAAGCCCAAAGGGTATTTCAATGTCATCCGCGCCGTAGTACCCATTATGAAGGAGAAAAAATGGGGGCGCATTGTTAACTGTACTTCCAAAGCCTGGCAGGGCGACGTGGTGAAGTTTACCCAGTACGTCGTCTGCAACGCCGGCGTGGTTGGGCTGACCAGAGGGCTTGCCCTGGATCTGGCGAAATACGGCATCACCGTCAACGCTTTCTCGCCCCATTCCAAAAACAGAGGCGGATACGAGGGCGTATTTAAAGCCGGCGAAGCGGCCCCGCGAGTGGGCATCCCCGGCAAACCCGCTTTCCCCACCTTCGACACCCATCCCGAGCCGGAAGCCAACGCGCCGTTTATCTGCTGGCTTTGCACGGAGCGCGGAGGTAAGGTGAGCGGTTCCGTATTTTCCTTCCACAACAATGAGATTTCACTGCACCAGGAGCCCACGGCCCTGGCAATCATCAACAAACCGGTGGAATATGGCGTCTGGACCCAGAATGAACTGCTGGAAGAGTGTAAACGCCGCCTGTTCCTGAACTACAAGAGCATCTGCGAGCCCGACACCCCTATCGGCTAAGAAGCTCGGCTCCCTTCAACCTAAATAGGCCTTCTTGACCGCTTCGTCGTTAAGAAGGTCTTTCCCTACGCCCTGCATAATCAGGCGGCCTGTTTCCAGTACATAAGCCATATGCGCCGTATGGAGGGCCATGTTGGCGTTCTGCTCGATGAGCAGTATGGTGACGCCCTGGCGGTTGATTTCCCTGATGATCTCAAATATGCCCTTCACCACCAGGGGCGCGAGCCCCAGGGAAGGTTCGTCCATCATCATCAACTTTGGCCGGCTCATCAGCGCCCTGCCTACGGCCAGCATCTGCTGCTCGCCGCCGGACAGGGTGCCCGCCGCCTGCCAGGACCTGTCCTTAAGGCGGGGGAAAAGCTCGTAGACCCATTGGATATCGCTCTTGATGTTATCCTTGCGCAGATACGCGCCGGCTTTAAGGTTCTCAAGGACCGTCAAATCCGGGAAGACGCGCCGGCCTTCCGGCGCCATGGTAATCCCCAGCGAAACGATATAATCAGCCGCCAAACCGGTGATTTCCCTGCCGTCGAAGCGTATATGCCCGGAGGCGGGCTTGACTAATCCGGAAATTGCCCGCAGAGTCGTGGATTTGCCCGCGCCGTTTGCCCCGATGAGGGTGACGATCTCCCCTTCGGGCACTTCAAAGCTGATACCCTTTACCGCTTCGATACCGCCGTAGTTTACGCGGAGATCCTCAATCTTCAGCATCGTCCGCCACCCCCAGATAAGCCTCGACGACCCGATGATCTGATTGGACGTCGGCCGGCGTCCCTTGCGAGATCAGGTTTCCGAAGTCCAGCACATAGACCCTGTCGGATATCTTCATCACAAGATCCATATGGTGCTCGATCAGAAAGATCGTCAGCTTGTATTCTTCTCTCAGTTCTTTGATGAAAGCGGCCAGCTCCTGTGTCTCCTGGGGATTCATCCCGGCGGCGGGTTCGTCCAGCAGAAGGAGGGAGGGCTCAGTAGCCAAAGCCCTTGCGATCTCCAGCCGGCGCTGAAGCCCGTAGGGCAGGGCGGAAGCGATATGATCCTTTAAATGGGCAAGATTCTGCGCTTCGAGCAGGAGCATGACTTCCTCCCGCATCCGTTTTTCTTCCTTCGCGTTCAACCGGAATACAGCCGATAAGACATTTTGCTTTGCCCGCATATGTTTGGCAATCAGCACGTTTTCAAAAACGGTCAGCGACTTAAACAGCCTGATGTTTTGGAATGTGCGGGCGATCCCGCGCCATGTGATTTTATCCGGCGCAAAGCGCACAATATCTGTATATTTGCCGTTATTTTCCCCTTTGTACTGGGATTTCATCCTGCCCTGAGGGCAGCTCTCGACGATGGTTTCCCCGTGGAAAACCACACGGCCGTTTGTCGGCTCATAGACGCCTGTGATACAGTTGAAAGCGGTGGTTTTACCCGCGCCGTTGGGCCCGATCAGCGCCACAATCTCCCCGTCGTTCACTTCGAGGGACAGGTCGTTGACGGCGACCACGCCGCCAAACTGCATGGTGATATCGTCCAGGCGCAGTACCGCGTCAGCCATTGGGCTCACCCGCCTTCCGGCGCGCCTTCCCCGGCAAAGCACGCAGCATGCCCCACAAGCGGCCCGCCACATATGGTAGTTCCTTGTCCCCCATGATGCCTCTGCGGAAGAAGAGGACGACGATCATGATAATCAGGGAGAAGACCACGAGCCTGAAGCCGTTGCGGAAGACGAGGGGCGCGCTGATCCCGAGGAAATTGCCCGAGTCAAGCCCCCGGAGCCACCATTCCGACGAGAAGATGAAAAGCAGGGCGCTGATGCAGCTCCCGGATATGGAACCGATGCCCCCGAGCACCACGATGAGCAGTATCTCATAAGTCATGGCGGCTTTAAAATTATTCGCCTGCACCGTGTTGGCGAACATAGCCAGCATGGCGCCGCCCACGCCGGCGAAGAAAGAGCTTATACAAAAAGCGAGCTGCTTATGGCGATAAAGGCTGACGCCCATAGCCTCGGCGGCTATCTCGTCCTCGCGGATGGCTTTAAACGCCCTGCCGTACGAGGAATTGACCAGCAGCACAATGAGGCCGATGCAAATCGTGGCGATCAATACCGACGCGGATGTGGACAGGTTAACCGACGCCCCGCCGATATGGAGCTGGAAAAAGTTGAGCCGGATATAGTTCTTCAAAGGGTTAGCCGCGTTGGTAACCGGTCCGAGCTTGCCCCATTGAAAGACGGCGCGGATGATCTCGGCGAACCCCAGCGTCGCGATAGCCAGATAGTCGCTCCTCAGGCGGAGCACGGGCAGCCCGATGAGCCAGGCCGCCGCCGCGGCGACCAGGCCGGCGAGGATGATGGCGATAAACACGCCCAGAAGCGCGCCGAAACCGCCCATGAGGTTTCCCAGCGCCTCAGGAAAGGAAAAGTTGACGACGCAGTTATAGTATTGATAGACAAACGCCCTGTCCGCCAGGGGTATGGTGAAAATGGCGTAAGTGTAAGCGCCCAGAAGCATAAAACCCGCCTGCCCCAGGGAAAAAAGCCCGGTAAAACCGTTCAGGAGGTTCATGGAGACCGCTACCAGGGCGTAGACGGAACTTTTCTTCAGTACCGTGAGCAGCATGGCAGCGGCGTCGGTGGGCTTGATGACCTGCTCCAGATAGATAATCAGGGAAAACATCAGGATCAGGAGCGCCCCGGTCAGCAGGCGGTGTTTGTTTTTCGTCATAGGGTAATCAAATCCTCACATGCGTCAAACCTTATCGGTGGTTTTTTCACCGAAAAGGCCGGTAGGCTTGAAAACAAGGATGATAATGAGCAATACAAAAGTAAAGGCGTCCGAGAAAGTCGCTAACTCCAGGGGGCTGCGGATAAGGCCGAGATGGACCAGTACGGTATCCATGCCTTTGATGATGCTTTCGCAAACGCCGATAATAAGGCCTCCCAGCACCGCGCCGGGGATGGAGCCTATACCGCCGAAAACAGCGGCGACAAACGCCTTTAGCCCGGGCATACCGCCCGCGGTGGGGATGACGCCGGGATAATTGGAAAAATATAACATCGAACCGATGGCCGCGAGAAGGGAGCCGATAGCGAAGGTCACGGAGATGACCCGGTCGAGCTTAATCCCCATAAGCTGGCTGGTTTCGAAATCTTTGGCCACTGTACGCATAGCCATACCGATCTTCGTATGGCGGATAAGCAATACCAGTCCGACGACCAGCGCTAGCGTCAGAAAAGGGGTGATAATCGTCACCCGCTTGGTCGCGGCGCCGAATACGGTAATGGGCCCGGATACCCAGGGGATGGAAGGGTAGTTTTTATTCAAGCCACCCGTGATATAAAGGGCGAGATTCTGGAGGAGATAACTCACCGCGATGGCGCTCACCATGACCGACATGCGCGGCGCGTTGCGAAGGGGCTTATAAGCCGCGCGCTCGATGGCGAACCCAAGGAGGACTGTCAGCAGGATCACGGCAGGAACGGCAAGATAAAGGGGAAGGGCCTGAGCCATGTAGACCATGATCAGGCCGCTCACCATAAACACATCTCCGTGTGCGAAATTAATCAGGCGAAGAATCCCGTAGACCATAGAGTAACCGATAGCCATGAGGGCGTATTGCCCCCCGACGGATATCCCCGCTAATATATAGGGAAAGATGATGCGAAAAAGTCCCACCGTTAACTATCCTTAAATACCCTGCTGCGCGATAAACTCCCACTCGGCGGTATCAGGGTTGCACCACTTGACATACGCCACGTCGCGTACGGCGTCGCCGATCTCGTCGAAGGCGATAGCGCCGGATACGCCGTCGTAAGTAAGGCCGGGTAATACGCCGAGTACTTTGGCGGGATCGGTGGAGCCGGCTTTCTTCAACGCTTCGAGGGCGACGTAATACGCGTCGTAACCCATGGCGGACACCGCAGCGATCTTGTCGTCGCCGCCGTTATTGGATTTAGCCTGGGTGTTGCCGTTGATCCACTGCTTGATCCCGTTATCGAAGGTGGGGTTGCCGCCTTCCTGGTAGAAAGTGGTGACGCAGATATTCACGTCTTTGCCTTCGGCGGCGTTAAGGATGACGTTGGAATCCCAGGTATCGCCCGCGAGCAGGGGGATCGACAATCCCTGGGAAGCCGCCTGGTCGATAATCAGCGCGGCGGCCTCGGTAGATACGGGCGAGAAGAAGACGTCCGCCCCGGCTGTCTTCGCGTTGGCTACATATGTGCTGTAATCCGAGGTGCCGTCCGGGAAAGTCTCATAAACGCAGTTGTCCGTCCCGAAAGCGCCCATGAAATAATTGCACAAGCCCACCGAATAGTCGTCCCCTTGCTTGGCGAGGCAGTAAGCCTTCTTCGCGCTATACTCGTCTTTGGCGAATTTCGCCAGGACGGGGCCCTGGAAGGGATCAAGGAAACAGATGCGGAAGTAGTGGCTGTTGCCCTGGGTGACCGCGGGATTGGTGCAGGTGACCCCGACGACCGGGATGCCCGCGTCGCCGAAGGTGCTGGACGCGGCGATGCTGACGCCCGAACCGTAGGACCCGAGCACGATGGAGCAGCCGTTGGACACCAGGGTCTGCGCGGCTGAGGGGGCTTTGTCGTTGGACGACTGGTTGTCGGCGATATCCAGGACGACATTATACGTCGTGCCGCCGATCACCACGGTGGGGGTTTCATAATTGGCGTACTGCATGCCTAATATCTCCTGCTTGCCGCCGGCGCCGTTGTCCCCGGACTGGGGCTCAAATACGCCTATCCTGACGACGGGGTTGCCCGACGCGGCGCCGCCGCCCGTACCGCCGCCCGAGCCTCCCGAGCCGGCGGACGAACCGCCGCAGGCGGCGAGGGAGAAGAGCAGTAAGCCGGTAAGTAACAATGCGAGTGTTTTCTTCATCATATGCGTGTATTCCCTCCAAATTTTCAGTTTTTGTTCAGGATTAATATATCAGCAACCCGGGTAAAAATCAAGGTAGCGGCTTGGATTCCCAACCCGTTTATGGTAATATTTTTCTATGAAAAAGAAATATATGACGAAAACGAAAACTTTCTTTAAGCCGAAAGTTTACGGCCTGCCAAAATTCCTCTGGAATCTGATCCGATGGATATTTATCCTTTCCGGCGTCGTCATGACGCTTACCGCCACGCTGCGGGGTTCGGCGGCGGCGGGCCTTATCGGCCTCGCCCTTTCGTTTATTTTCTACTGCTGGCTTTTTCTGTACAGGAATATACTGGACGATATCATCCGGAAATTCTCGCCCCTGTGCGGCCTGATCGCGCTGCCCTACGCGGCGGCGGCGGCCAGAATTTTTATGGGATATTTTTACTTTCGCTTTGAGAAGCTATCTTCGGCGGCGCTTTCGTTTCTCGCTGATAACTTCGGCGCCGACGCCGCGGCGTGGGGTGCGTCCCTTCCTTATATCAAGACGGGCATGACCGTCCTCACGGGTATCGCGCTATGGGTGGCCGTTTACTGGTTAGCCAACGGGATACGGCTCCACGCTTTACCGTTTATCCGCAGCCTGAACGGTACGGAAATCGCGCTGTTAGTCACCGGCCTCGTAGTATCTATGGCGTTAATCTATATCGTCTACGGCAGGACTAACCTGTTCTATCTCCCGGCCCAGAATGGCGGGATTGTGAAATACGACGCGGTATTCACTTCCGATACGGGCGTCCTGATGGAAACGAAGGTCTTTGTGAATATCAACGCCGCGGAAAACGATCTGCGGCATCCTTTGTTCGGCCTCTTCGCGATGCCTGTGGGGATCACGGCTTCATGGATCGCTTACTGCTTCCCGGGGCGGGAACTGGCTTATGTCTACGCCTTGTCCTTTTTGCAGGTCCTGACGCTTCTCGTGTCGATGGTTATGGCTTCGCGGCTCGCCGGGCTCAGGCATCTGGACCAGATCGGTTTTTTGCTGGTGTATTTTATCAGTTTTCCCGTACTGCTGTTTCTCTTGACTATCGAGCAGTATATCGTCGCGGTGTTTTGGCTGATGTTATACCTGTACTCGGTTTTCAACGGCGACGGGAAAGATGGCGGGCTGCGGGAGATATGTTTTGCCGGCGCGGCGGGCACGCTGCTTACCAGCGGGTTTTTCATTTTGTTTTCACCGGCTAAGGGCGGATTGAAGCGGTATCTGATAAACTTACTGAAGGCGGGCTTGGCTTTTATCGCTTGTATCGCCGCCTTCGGGCAGCTGCCCGTATTGATCGGCGCGGCGCAAACGCTGAGGAACTTATCCCGTTTCGCTTCCGCCGGTATGCCTTTCATGGATAAGCTGCAGCAATATCTCGCTTTTGTTTCCAACTGCCTGTTTGCCCCCGTAGCCGGAATCAGTCATATTTTCGAGCATATATCATGGCAGTTACTGCCGGCCGACGGGATGAACAGGATCGGCATAGCGCTGCTGGCCCTGGCTTTGATCGGCTTTCTGCTGAATATTAAGAATAAATTCTGCGTCCTCAGCTTCAGCTGGATCCTCTTCTCGTTTTGCCTGCTGGGGTTAGCCGGCTGGGGCGCCGCGGAAAACGGCATGATCCTGTATACGCTGTACTTTTCCTGGGCGTTGTTGGCTTTGATTTACGCCGGGCTGACGAAAGGGCTGGCGAAGCATCCCCTCATCCGCTTCGGCATAGCGGCGGCGTTGTTTCTGGCCGTCGCGGCGGTCAATATCAGGGAACTCCGGGAGCTTGTCCGTTTCGGCTTTTTCTATTATCCAAATTGAGGGCTTTCATGAAAAAGGTACAACCATACATTCGGCTGATGCGGCCTCATCATTATATAAAAAACCTCTTTATTTTTCTGCCTCTGTTTTTCAGCGGCCGTATGACGGAGCGGGCTTTTGCCCTGCGGACTTTGCCGGGGTTCCTGGCGTTCTGCCTGGTCAGCTCCATGGTTTATATCTACAATGATATCATGGATATCGAGAGCGACCGTAAGCACAGCGTCAAGTGCGGGCGGCCCCTGGCTTCCGGCGCCGCGAAAGAAAAATACGCCCGGATACTCGCGGGCGTACTGTTATGCGTAAGTATAGCTTTGCAGGCAGCGGCGGGCAGGGCAGGCCCTCTCTCCTGGCTGTATCTGACAGCTTACCTGCTGATTAACATCGCCTATAGCCGGCGCTTGAAGCATGTCGCTGTCCTCGACGTAGCCATCCTTGCCGCCGGTTTTCTGCTGCGCCTGGCATACGGGGCCGCCCTGACCGGCATCGCGGTATCGGGCTGGCTCTTCCTGACTGTAACGGCTATGTCGTTTTATATGGGGCTGGGAAAACGCAGGGGCGAACTGATCCGGCAAAAGGAAATCCGGCAGGTGTTGATATCCTACAATCAGGGTTTCCTTGAGAAAAGTATGAATATGTGCCTGACGCTGACCGTGGCTTTCTACGCCCTGTGGGCGGCGGAAAACGGCAGACCTGCCGCCGGCGGCTTCCGCTCCGGCGGATTGCTTTGGACGGTTCCCCTCGTCTTGTTGATCTGCCTGAAATACAGTCTGGATCTGGAAGGGGATTCGGACGGCGATCCCGTCGAAGTGGTGCTGCATGATAAGATACTATGCGCCCTGGCGCTGCTACTCGCGCTTATCGTTTCCCTGCTGCTATACTTTTAATCCCTGCTTGTCCCTGGACACATAGACTAAGCCGTGGGCGCCGGGCCCCGTGTGCGTGCCGATCACTGAGCCGAGACAAAGATCGAAACAATTCTCCGGCGCAAAGAGATATTTAAATTCCTCCCGTAGCGGCGCCGTCAGGGCGGGATTGTTGCTGTGGAGGAATATGGCGGGCGAGCCCGGGTCGGGCAGGTCGCCGAGGATTTTTTCCCTCAGCCATTTCCTGAAGGCGTTGGGGCTTCTTCTAATCTTGGCGACCACGCTGATCGTGCCGTCATATAAAGTCACCACAGGCGTGATATTTAAGAGATTACCCGCGACCGCGCCTGCGGCGGACAGGCGGCCCCCCATGCGGAGATATTTCAGCGTGTCAAACACGGAGTAAAGCCTGAGCCTCGGGATGAGGCCGGCGATATGATCGCGTATAGCGGCGGCTTCGGCGCCCTGGTCGCGTTTCCTGCACGCTTCGATGACCAGTATGCCGAGATTCCCGGTGGAATGCCTGCTGTCGATTAATATAATCCGCTCCTGCTCCTCAGGGGTAAATTGGTTCCGGGCCATCAGGGCGGTCTGATAAGTGCCGCTCAAGGTCGAGGAGATAAAGACGCCGACCACGTCTTTGCCTTCGTCGAGCCGTCTGCGAAAAAGCTCCTGAAACGTAAGGGGCGAGGGCTGGGAAGTAGTGGGCAGGGCGTCGGCTTTCGACAAACGGGCGTAAAACTCTTCACTGGTCAAATCGACGCCGTCCAGGAAGATATCTTTGCCAAAAGTCACAAGAAGCGGGACGATATCGATATGGAACAGGGCTTCGGCGCCCGGACCCAAGTCGCAGGTACTGTCGGTGATAATCGCAATGTTCATTCGGCAGGCTCCTTTTGATTAACGGAAAAACAAGGGGAACGATGAGACGTATATTTATTAATATGAAAATTTTAGCGTCAATCCGCCATTCTGTCAAATGTCCCGATAAAAAACGCCACGGGAATCAAATATTATGGTAGAATGATAACATTCCCCGAGGGACGGATATAATGACATTGGAGGCGGCCCATGAGTCACGAACCGGCCGGGCTGACTGCGGAAAAGCAGGAGCCGACGACTATCTGGAACCTGGCGTTCATCACCCTGTTTATCACGAACCTGACCTTCAATATGGGGCAGAATATGAGCAATTCCCTTCTGCCCGTTTACGCCAACGCCCTCGGGGCTTCGGCGGCGGCCATAGGCGTCGTAGCCAGTTCCTTCGCCGTATCCGCCATCGCGTTCAGGTTCATATCTTCGCCGATTATGGATACTTATAACCGTAAGTACATCGTCGTCTTCGCCGCGCTGACGCTGGGGCTGGCGTTTCTGGGATTCGGCATGTCCGGAAGCATACCGTCCATCATCGGCTTCCGCCTGATCCAGGGCTGCGGCATGGCTTTCGGCAACGCCTGCTGCCTGGCTATGGTGTCCGATATGATCCCCAGGGACCGGTATGGGACCGGGATCGGTTACTTCTCCCTGGCTATGGTTATCGCCCAGGCGTTGGGGCCGTCTTTCGGGCTCTGGCTGGTCGGCAGAATCGGCTACTCCGCCACGTTCACGCTTAACGCCGGGATCATGCTGCTCACCGCGGTTCTGGCTTTCCGGATAAAAATTCAATTCACCAGGACGAAAAAGCTTCAGCTTTCATTAAAAAATGTTTTGGCGAAAGAAGTCGCCATCCCTTCGATACTGCTTTTACTGGTAATCACCGCTTACAGCTTCGGCGGCTCCTTTTTAATTATCTACGCCCGGGATCAGGGCGTAACGTCGAATATCGGCCTGTATTTTACCGTGAGCGCGGTTACCGTGCTGGTTACCCGGCCGTTTTTGGGTAAATTGACGGATAAGTACGGCGTCGTCTTCGTCGCCATACCCGCTTTATGCTGCAACGTGATCTCCTGTATCATCATCAGCAATTCTCACGCGCTGTGGCATTTTCTCATCGCGTCTTTCGTCGCGGCCCTGGGGTCGGGGGTATGCCAGCCGGCGCTTCAGGCCCTGAGCATGAAGGCGGTCACCAGCGAGCGGCGCGGCGCGGCGAGCAGCACCAACTATCTCGGCATGGACTTCGGCGCGTTATTCGGGCCGCTTTTCGGCGGGCTCGTCGCCCAGTCCTTCGGGTACAGCATAATGTACCGCTTCCAAGTGATACCCCTCGTCGTTTGCATGTTGATCCTTTTCGCTTCCAGAAAGTGGATCTCTCAGACCGAAGACAGCTTCGCCGCGGGGGAACAACAGTGATAATCTGTTGAATGTTCGGTTGAAAAAATGATACAATATCGATGATAAAAACGAAATCGTTATGTGATGGAAGGGCTGAGGGTTTTGAAGACGAAGAGAATGAATAAATCCTATATCGTCAGGGAAGAGATCCTGCCCGAGGCGATACTGAAAACAGCCCGGGTAAAGGAAATGCTGACGAGAGGCGAGGCGCTGACCGTCAATGAAGCTGTAGAAAAGGTCAACCTCAGCCGCAGCGCGTTTTATAAATACCGCGACGGTATATTGCCCAACGACAGGGAGGACGCGAATAAAGTAGCGGCGATGACCCTGATCCTGGAGCATAGGTCGGGCGTTTTGTCGAATGTGCTCAACGCCGTCGCCGCGATGAAAGGCAATATCGAATCCATCAATCAAAGCATGCCTGTCCATGGCGTGGCCGTCGCCACGATGAACGTCAATACGACGCTGGTCCGGGATGTGAATCTGTTGGTAGAGAGCCTGCAGAGCCAGGAAGGGGTAAAAAAAGTCGAGATCATCACTCAGCTATAGCGCCCCGTGTGGAACACGGCCGGGGCTGCGCCCCATGTAGAATCTGGCTAAGGCTGCGCCGGCTTGGTACAACAGGCATAACTAAGCGCAAAGCGGAGGGAAGTTATGGAAAAGATCAAAATCGCCGTATTAGGGCTGGGCAACGTAGGGCAGGGCGTCGTCACGATGCTGGAGTCCCAGAAAGACCGGCTGGCAAAAAACGCGGGCTGCGAGATTGAATTGGGCAGGGTACTGGAGAAGTATCTGACGAAAAAGAGGGACGTACAGCTGCCGGAAGGCGTCTGCACAAACCGCTGGGAAGATATCCTTCAGGATGCTTCCATCAGCGTGGTCGTCGAGACCATCGGCGGCATCGAGCCTGCCCGTACGTATATCCTGCAAGCGCTGCGGGCGGGGAAAAACGTAGTCACCGCCAACAACGACCTGCTTGCCGAATACGGGCATGAGCTTTTTCAAGCCGCGCGGGAAGCCGGCCGGGATCTGTATTTCGAAAACAGCGTGGGCGGCGCGATACCCGTAATCGGGGCGCTGCGCCAGAATCTCAGCGCCTGCCGCCTGTCCCAGGTCATCGGCATTATCAACGGCACGACCAACCATATCCTGACAAGGATGGAGACAGGCGACGATTTCAATCAGGCTTTATCCGAAGCCCAGGAGCTTGGCATCACGGAGCCGGACCCCCTGGCGGACGTCGAGGGGCATGACGCCGCCAGAAGCCTGGCTATCGTCGCGACGCTGGCCTTTCACACCCGGGTCGGTTTCGGCGACGTATACGCGGAGGGGATCGGCAGGATCACGAAAGACGATATCAGGATCGCCAAGGCCCTGGGATACAGAATCAAACCCCTGGCGATCTGCCGTAATGAAAACGGCGCGGTGGAGGTCAGGGTCCACCCCGCGCTCATCCCCGCGGCGCACCCGCTAAGCAGCGTGAAGGACACATATTACGCGATATTCATCAGAGGGGACGAGCTGGGGGAATCCATGTTCTACGGCCTTGGCGCCGGCAGATGGCCCAGCGCGGTGGGCGTGCTGGACGACGTGGTGGCGGTCGCCCGCAACATCGTCAACGATTGCCAGGGACGGCTCAACACGTTGGAGGACCGGGGGCTGCCTATCTTACCCATGTCGGAAATACGGACCAGATACTATCTGCGTCTGCTCCTTGCCGACGAGCCGGGCGCGCTGGCCTCGGTGACGGAGATACTGGGACGGCTGCGGGTCAGCCTGGCTAGAGTGAATCAAACCGTATCGGATAAGGGTATCGCCGAAGTTGTGTTCATCACCCATGAGGCGGCGGAGGGCGATATGCAGGAAGCGGTAGCCTTGGTTCGGGAACTGGCGGTGACGAAGAAAATACTATCGCTGATTCGGGTGGAGGGCGACGAATGATGGATACGATAAATATTGCGGTCATCGGCATGGGAACGGTAGGCCAGGGAGTCGCCATGATGCTGCTCGGGCAAAGGGAACTCCTGGAGAAACAGCTTGGCTATAAGCTGGTGCTGAAGCGTATACTGGAAAAGTACTATGATAAACAACTGGATTTCGACCGGGGGGACATCCCCATCTCCGGCGAATGGCGGGACGTGTTGGACGACCCGGATATCCATATCGTCGTGGAAACCATGGGCGGCATAGAGCCGGCCAAGACTTTTATCACGGAAGCGCTGAGAAGCGGCAAGCATGTCGTGACCGCGAATAAAGACCTTTTAGCCCTGCATGGGCAGGAGTTATTCGCCGTAGCGAAGGAATCCGGCACCGACCTTTACTTCGAAGCAAGCGTGGGCGGCGCCATCCCCATTTTGTATTCGCTGCGGCAGAACCTGACCTCCGACCCTATCCAGGAGGTCATGGGCATCGTCAACGGCACGACGAATTATATCCTGACGCGCATGGCGAACGAGGGCGGGGATTTCGCCGGTATATTAGCCGACGCGCAGCGGCTCGGTTACGCGGAAGTAAATCCCGCTTCCGATGTGGAGGGGATAGATTCAGGCCGTAAAGCGGCGATATTGTCGACCCTGGCTTTCCATAGCCAGGTCGTACTGGACGACGTTTATATCCAGGGGATCACGGAGATCACCAGGGAAGACATCCAGTTTGCCGATCATATGGGTTACGCCATCAAGCTGCTGGCTATCTGTAAAGAAGTGGACGGTAAGGTCGAAGCCAGGGTCCATCCCACCCTGCTGCCGAAAAGCCACCCTCTTTCTACCGTACAGGATACGTTTAACGCCATTTTTGTCAAAGGCGGGCATTTCGGGGAAGTCATGCTTTACGGCAGGGGCGCGGGCCGCTTCCCCACCGCTTGCGCGATCCTCGGGGATATCGCGGAAATCGTCAGAAATATACGCTTTAAGTGCAGCGGCAGGCTGACCCAGGTATACGGCAGGGAGAAGGAGATTATCCCCATAGACGATGTGGAGACCCGTTTCTTCATGCGGCTTTTGCTTACGGATAAACCGGGCGTGCTGGCGGTGGTTACGAAAACGCTGAGTAAATACAATGTGAGCCTCGAAACGGTGAATCAAATGGATCTGATCGAAGGCGACGCCGAACTGGTGTTTGTGACGCATCTGGTACGCGAGGGCGATATGCGGAAGGCGCTGGAAGAAATCGGCAAGCTGGACGTGACGAAAAAGATCGTCACGGTTTTGCGCGTAGAAGGCGTATGAAAAACCCGGCGTAGTTGGAGTACGCGCCATCGGAGTATAAATGAACAGCAAATTATATTTGCCTATCGCGTGCCTTCTCTTTTGCGTGAGTTATATCGTCGTCGCCGACGCGCCGCCCGAAAGCAAACTTCTTATCACCGGGGCGGCGGCGGTTTTCGCGCTAATGATGGGCAGGGCGCTGCGGAGCGGCAAGAACAAAAAAAAGTAGAGGCGCAGGAAGCTGCCCGTCAAGTTCCACATTGCTGTTGTATCCGGAGGGGATAACGCGTCCGTTCTCCGGCAACAGCTTACTTTTTTGTCTCCGCAGAAGGGCAACTTAAGCTTCGCCTTCGTTTATCGTGTACGCCGGCAGAAGTGCCTACAAGGCGGTAGCTTGAAAAAAAGCGGGCATAATGAATGAACTACAGATAAACTACAGTTTGGTATATTACACTAATCTCGGAGGGCTTCTTTATGGATATTAAAATATTGCTTGTCGAGGACGATGAAAACATAGGCAACACGGTAAAAACATTTTTAGTTGAAGCCGGGTTTTCAGTCGACGCCTGTCTCGACGGCGATGAAGCATATGAAAAAATATATAGCAACACATACCAGCTGGCGATACTTGACATTATGCTGCCCGGTATGAACGGGCATGAACTTTTGCGGGAGCTTCGCAAACTGAACGACACGCCTGTTTTGATGATGACGGCGCTATCGGATGACGATAACCAAATCCGCGCCTTTGACGCGGAAGCGGACGATTATGTGACAAAACCGTTCAAAATACAGCTTCTTTTGAAGCGTGTGGAAGCCCTGCTGCGAAGAAGCGGCGTATTGGCTAAAGAAATCCGATACGGTAAACTGACGCTTCGCCCGGAAGGTTTCAATGCGCTTTACGACGGCGAGGAACTACCATTAACCATAAAAGAGTTTGAAATCCTCATGCTTTTGCTCCGAAACAAAGGCAAAACGCTGTCTCACGAAACAATCCTCTCCCGTGTTTGGGGATATGATTTTGACGGGGACGTAGGCGCCGTTCATACCCATATCAAGAATCTGCGGGCGAAATTACCGGAGAATATCATCAAAACCGTGCGCGGGGTCGGCTATTGTATAGAGGAGGGGCCGATGTGAAAATACGCGGAATATTCATGAAAGTATTTGTCTATACAACGGTATTTCTGATCCTGCTCGTCTGTGTGACGCTTACCCTCTTTTCGCAGCAGTTTATGTCTTTTTACCGGGTAAATCAAATACAGCGGGTAAGCAGCTCATATCAACGCTTGGTAGACCAGTTCCAGGGCGAAAATGTTGATGATTTCCCTAAACTGGCGCAGCAGTTTTTTGAGAGCAACCAGTCATTCCAGTTCTATATAGAGGATAGAGAAAAAACCATTATTTACCATACACCAAACGCCGACACATCGGGCAATATAAGCGGAAATTTTACAGTAATGGTGAACCTAAACGCAAATTATACCCTTCGCGCTCACAGTGATAACGCTTTTACCACAGACTACGAAGGGCTTATTTCGCAAGTGCTTATCGCCCTAATCGTCATGCTTGCCGTCAGCATCGCCGGCGCCCTTATTTTCGCCCGGCAAATGACCAGGCCCATCAAACAAATCGCTGATAATACAAGGAGAATGGCGGAACTTGAAGATGTGCCGCCCACGCGGGAACGGGCCGATGAGCTTGGCGATTTATCCCGGGACGTTCATTCCATGTATGATAAGCTGAAAGAAACTATTTCAAAACTTGAAGATGAAATCCTACGGGTACGTGAGTTGGAAGAAAACCAACGATACTTTTTTTCCGCGGCTTCCCATGAATTGAAAACGCCGATTGCCGCAACAAGCGTTTTGTTGGAGGGGATGCTTGAAAACATAGGCGATTATAAAGACCATCCGAAATATCTCAAAGAGTGCGTCAAGCTGATGGACGCGCAAACCAGGATGATTTATGAGATACTCGAAATCGTCAGTTTGAACGACGGCAAAATCAATCCCACGCCCGAGAAAATAGACGTCGGGCGTATGGTTGCCGATGTTCTTCCTAACTTTTATACTTTAGCCGAAGCGAATGAACAGCGTATCGTATGTAATATACCCGAAGGCGAAACAACGCTTGCCGATTCGAAACTGTTAAAAAGAGCCCTTGCCAACGTATTGCTGAACGCTGTGCAAAACACCCCGGAAGCCGGCGAGATCCGTATCTGGACGGAAGCAGTGGCGGACGGGCGCCGTCTATATATATTGAATACAGGCGCAGAAATTGACGACGCGGCCCTGCCTAAACTGTTCGACCCGTTTTACCGCGTAGATAAAGCGCGGAGCCGAAAGGACGGACGGAGCGGTTTGGGCTTGACTATTGTACAAAAGGCTCTTGAAGCGATGGAGATTGATTTTTCGCTTGAAAACGCTAAGGACGGCGTTATGTTTTGGATGGACTTATCATCAGGGAGGAATGGAAATGTATGTATTGACCAACGCGATGAAAAACCTTGCGCGGAATAAGGGGCGAAACATATTGATAGCCGCGGTGACGCTGGCAATCATTGTTTCTACGGTAGTGACGCTGACAATCAACAATGCCGCCGCTAAAGTCATTGACGGCATTCGGCTTGACCTCGGCTCAAGGGTTGAGGTAAGGCAAGATTTCATAGAAATGCATCAAATCGGCTTAGGCAGGGAGGACGCCAGCTATATATCCATTGAAGCCTTTTATTCCTTTGCGGAATCGGAATATCTGAGTAAAGCCATATGGGGCGCGAATATGTATGCTTGGAGCGGGACCCTCCGTGCGGTTGACGATTACGGCGATGGTCCCGGCGAAACGACACGGGTAAATGACAACGGCGAAGAAGTGCTGGTTGAAACCATAAAGCTGATAACCACTTCTGACCCGGACTATCTGGCCGAATTCGGGACCTTGCGTGAAATAACGTCCGGCAGGATGTTTGGCGACCTTAATGAATGTATCATCAGCGAAGACTTGGCGCGGCTGAATGGTGTTGATCTTGGCGATATTATTGAACTGAAAGGCGCTTATGCAACGGATAAGGATTACGCTTTAACAATCGTTGGCATTTATTCTGACGTGACTGAAGAGTATACAAACTGGTTTCTCGCCATCAACGGACGCTTTGCCGACAATCGGCGAAATGAGATAATTACCGGCTTTGACACCCTCATGGCCGCGGGTTGGGAAACCAACCACGGACTCGATTTGAAAACGGAGTATTATTTGAAAAACCCCGATAACATTAAGCAGTTTGAGGCGGAGGTCAGGGCAAAGGGATTGCCGGTTACTTACAATGTCTCGATCAATCAAGCGGCATATGACAAAGTGACGGGGCCTCTCGCGGGGATGAAAAACGCGGCTGTGACTTTTATGGCAGTCATTCTGATTCTCGGCGCCATCGTGTTAGCTTTATTATCATTTCTCGCTGTCCGTGAGCGAAAATATGAAGTCGGCGTATTGCGGGCAATGGGAATGGAAAGAGGCAAGGTAGCGTTCGGAATCCTCTCGGAAACAGTGATGATTTCCGCCATATGCCTCTTAATCGGTCTTGGCGCGGGCAGCGCGATGGCACAGCCTGTAGCGGATAGTATACTGGCGGGAAGGGTTGCCGACGCCGAGGCGACAGACAGCGGAGGCGCCAATAAGGTACTTTTTGCAGGAGGTCAGATGCAGACGGACGATTACGCTGAAGGTTATGTCCCCGAAAGCGAAATCCAAGTGCGTTTGGGCATGGATACCATTATTCAAATTATCATCCTTACGCTTGCTTTGGCGGCGCTGTCCGGCATAATCGGAGTTGTAATTATTACCCAATATGAACCTTTAAAAATTTTGAGGGAAAGGAATTAGGGGGGCGAAAACATGAGTACGCTTGCGTTACAGGATGTTTCCTATAAATATGAGGGGACAACAAAAACCATTTTCAAGGATGTTAATCTGCAATTTGAAGCCGGGAAAGTTTATACGGTCGTCGGAAAGTCCGGCGCGGGCAAATCCACGCTGCTCTCCCTGCTTTCGGGGCTTGATATCGCAACAAGCGGACGGATCGAGTTCGAGGGCGAAAATCTTTCCGAAATCAATCGTAATCGTTACAGGGCGCAAAAAGCCGGAATTATTTTTCAGAGCTTGAATCTGCTGACCAACGCCACGGCGATAGATAATATTGTCTTATCGATGAACATCAGCGGCGTGACCGGGATAAATAAAAAAGAGCGCGCCCTTGAGCTTTTGGGGAAAGTCGGCGTCTCGCCCGAAAAGGCGAACCGCAAAATCCTCAAATTATCAGGCGGCGAACAGCAACGTATAGGAATCGCGCGGGCGTTGGCGCACGACCCCGTGTTGATCGTCGCGGACGAACCGACCGGGAACCTGGATAAGGACATCGAAGCAAAGGTCCTGAAGATTTTTGAATCGCTCGCCCATAAAGAGGGTAAATGCGTAATCATCGTTACCCATTCAAAAAAAGTCACTGCCATCGCGGACGAGATATGGGGCCTGGATAAAGGCGTTTTCCGGCAGCTTCCAACCCATAACAACGCGAGGAGGTAAGCGTAATGTACGTTATTGAACACGCGCTCCTGAATCTTGGAAAGAACAAAGGCCGGAATATTTTGTTGGCGGCTATCATTCTTACAATCATCACCGCCACGGTCGTGGCGCTGGCGATTTACAACACTTCGGGAGTCGCCATAGAAGAAACGAGGGCCGCGCTCCAATGCGCGGTCCGTATCGCGCCGCAAAGACAGACCGTAGGAGGCGGAGCGGTCGCGCCGGGCGGAAATCAGCAGGGGGCGGCGGTTTCTTTGGAGCAGTACCTTTCTTTTGCCGAATCCGAATATCTTGACGGCGCAGACGTCAAAGAAAGCAACAGGGGCGCCGATGGAGTAGACGCTGTGTATTATCTCAAACGCCCCGATATGCTGGCGGCGTTTGACGCGGAATTGCGCGGCAAAGGCCTGCCGGGCGACTATAATGTGAGAACAGACGAATCAGCTTTTGAAAGTGTGGCCGGTTCGGTCGAAAGCTTGAATAACCTTGCTTTCACTTTTTTGATTATTGTGTTGGCGCTCGGCGCGGTCATCATGATACTCATGTCGGTTATAACCATCCGTGAGCGGAAATATGAAATCGGCGTCCTGCGGGCAATGGGGATGAAAAAGAAAAAGGTCGCCCTTGGGCTTTGGGTAGAAGTAATCGTTATCACCTGTATATGTTTTACGCTCGGGATGGGTTTGGGGACGGTTTTGTCACAGCCGGTGTCCGACGCGATAATGACCGGGCAGGCTGAATCAAAGGATGCAGGCTCAACGTCGCTGGCCGACAGGTTGGGCGGGACAGGCGCGGGACAAGCGGAAACCATCAGCGTATCGGTTGACGCCGTTACAGCCTTAGAGATATTTGCGATATCCATATTGCTGGCTTCCATTGCGGGTGTTGCGTCGGTCAGCCGCATTACCAAATGCGAACCCATCAAGATATTGATGGAACGGAATTAGGGGGCGACGAGTATGAAATGCTTAGCGTTAGCGGACGTATCCTACCGTTATGAAGGCGGCGCGGAAACGGTGCTGAAGAAAGTTAATGCCTCCTTTGAGAATGGCAAAGTTTATACAATTATCGGGCAATCCGGCGCGGGAAAATCCACTTTGCTGTCGCTTATATCCGGCTTGGATGTATGCGAAGAGGGCGAGATTGTTTATCACGGAAATAATCTTCGAAAAATTGACCGTGACGATTACCGCGCGAAAAGTATCGGCGTTATTTTTCAAGGGTTCAATCTGCTGCTGAACTCCACGGCGCTTTACAACATAACGTTTTCAATGAATATAAGCGGTGATAATAAAGATAAGCAAGCGAAAAAAGAAACCGCATATGAGCTGTTGAAAAAGGTGGGTATCGACCGCGAAACCGCGGGCAGAAAAATCCTTAAGCTTTCCGGCGGCGAACAACAGCGCGTAGGTATCGCGCGCGCGTTATCCCACAATCCCGATGTAATCATCGCGGACGAGCCGACAGGCAATCTCGACGCCGACACAGAAAAATCCGTACTGGACATATTTGTGAAACTGGCGCATGATGAAAACAAATGCGTGATTATCGTAACCCACTCTGAAAACGTGACCGCAATAGCGGATGAGGTTATCGGAATACACGCGGGGCGATTATTAAGCGGAGCGGAATATCACGCGCTCAAAAAGGAGGAAAACGATGATGAATAAAAGCGTAATACGCCTTATACCGAGTATAATCCTATACGTTTCCGCGGCTCTATTGGCTGTATATACGATTTGGTCGTTTGTATACTGCGCGGGCATAATTTCGCAGGCAAAAGCAGCCGGGCAGCTAGCCGCAAGCGGCAACGGATACGACATCGCGAGTTTTTATATAGCCAATTGCGGACAGTACGCGGTTTCTGTTTTGCTATTGGCAGCGGCGGGGATTTTGCTGCAACGGAAACCGAATGCTCAAGGTAGCCCGATTGATGTCGCGCAAGATGATAAAAGCAAAGCTGCCGACGCAGAATTAGACGAATGGTTTGACGAGCGGTAGTTTATCCGGTTTCTGATAGACTACATAAAAGAAGAATGTTATAATCAATCCGGCGGGAGCAATCTATCCGGTGAATGAAGCCCGGCGGCGAACCAATGCCGCGTATTGAACGACTTAACCTTAATCGTGAGATTGAAATATGAAAATACACTTTGCCTGTGACGCTATTAAATACATTTCAGGGCTTGATAATACCACAGCAGGACGTATATTTAAGGCTGTATTACTGTTACCGACTTCAGGCGATATAAAACCGCTTAAAGGTGTTGATGGCGTTTTCTGGCTGCTTCCCGACGATGTAGCAACTACTGATGATCTGGCGGCTATAGCCAAGGCCGAAGCTGAATATAAAAGCGGCAAAACGCTTGCCATCAGCACAGCCGAAGACATAGCGGTACACTTTGGAATAACAATCGAATAGCACACCACGAGCGGCGCCGCCGCTCTTTATTATACCCGTGTAACTGAATGAGCGGCGATGATCGTTGTTTCCGGGCGATTCCGACAAGCAAAGAAAAACCCTGTAATCATAAATATTACAGGGAATCAGTGAAGTCGGAGCGACAAGACTTGAACTTGCGGCCTCTACCACCCCAAGGTAGCGCTCTAGCCAAACTGAGCTACGCCCCGGCGACGATTATGATTATATAAAGATTTGCTTTGGCTGTCAAGCCGGATATGATACACTTGGATATGATATACTGATATTGTAAATCAAGATGATAAGGCGGTGTGAAGGCTTTTGGGCGAGATAACAATAACCGCGCTGAGGCGCGATGAGGAAAAAAGCATACGGGTCCCCTGCGGTCAGAATCTGCTGAAATCTATCCGCGCCATGGGTTTTTCCCTACGGGCCCTTTGCGGGGAGCGGGGTACCTGCGGCAGCTGCAAGGTCAGGCTGACCGGAGGCGAGCTGGCCCCCTGCGGCGCCGACGAAGCGTATTTTACTAAAGCCGACCTTGAGGCGGGTTGGCGCCTTTCCTGCGCGGCGTATCCGGAGAAGGACGTCAGCGTCGAGCTGAACGCGGACGGCGAAGAAGACTTCAACGGCGTGCTTGCTTTTCAGCTAGCGGACGTCGGCCGCGAACCGCTGAGCGTCGAAAAAAGGGAATTGGCGAAAAGCAAGGACAGTATCGCCGTCCAGGCCGGAAGCGTGGGTAAGCTGGGATTGGCGAGGCTTCAAGAAGCCGGGCGTATCGCAGCCCGGGCGGACAAGCCGTACTATATCACGAGATATGGAAACAAAATCGTTCAGATCGAAGAAACACCGAAAAATCTCTTTGCTGTCGGTGTGGATATCGGCACGACTACGCTGGGGCTGGCCCTTGTGGATCTGCAGTCGGCGAAGGTCATCGGCAGGCTCTCGATGGTCAACCGTCAGCGGGAATACGGCGCCGACGTCGTGACGAGGATAGTCAAAGCCAAAGAGGGCGGGCTTGCTTTATTAGGCGATACGATCAGGGCGCAGCTCGGCGAAGGGGTCGGCAGATTATGCCGCGAGTACGGGATCGAGGCGGAGCAGGTCGCCAAAGTCGCCGTGGCTGGGAATACAACCATGCTTCATCTGCTGTTGGGGCTCAACTGCGATCTCCTGGGAAGGTTCCCATTTACGCCGGTCACCCTTGAGCGTCTATCTATCCCCTGGAAGGAGCTTTTTGGCGGGGAGTTATCCTGCGAAGTGGACGTCTTGCCGGGGATATCCACTTACGTGGGCGCCGATATCACCTCAGGGTTATTCTATCTCAATATGCACAACAGCGTTAAGCCGGAGATATTGCTGGATATCGGTACAAACGGGGAAATGGCTTTGGTCTGCGAAGGCAGGCTCTTGTGCACGTCCACCGCGGCGGGGCCCGCCCTCGAAGGCGTTAACATCACCTGGGGCACGGGCAGCGTGCCCGGCGCCATCTCGTCGGTGCGTTATGAAAGCGGCGGCTTCGCGGTCACGACCATCGGCGGCCAGCCGCCCGTAGGCATATGCGGCTCCGGCGTGATCGAGGGGATATACCGCTTCCTGGAAAACGGGCTGATTAATAAAACAGGCCGGTTCCAGGGGGATTACGCCTCCGCCGGCGCCGTCCTCGCCCAAACGGCGCGGGGCGAGGATATCATCATCAATCAGAAGGACATCCGCGAAGTCCAGCTGGCGAAAAGCGCCATACGCTCGGGTATCGAAGTACTGATTAAGCGCTCCGGGCTTCGCTATGAGGATATCAGTACCCTCTATGTGGCCGGGGGGTTCGGGTTTAATATCGATTTCCGCAGCGGGGTCGGGATAGGGCTTGTCCCGCCGGAACTGGAGGATAAAATCAAAGTGACCGGAAATAGTTCGCTGGGCGGCGTTGTTTCTTATTTGATCGATCCGGAGCGGGGGGGCGCTATGGACGAGATTATCCAAAAATCCTCCGAATTCAGCTTGTCGGAAGACGACGATTTCGAGGACCTGTTTATCGAAAACATGTCGTTTTAGGCTCGCGGGAGTAATATCATACAGCTATAATGGCGATGGCGCGGCGCTCCCCCATCGTCATTTTTATGCTCCGCCGCAGGTCAATATCGTCAAACTTGACAGTGACAATTTGTATACAATTATGGTAGTATACTGTAGGGCTTTTATAGCGAATCAGTAACGTTTCCTGATAGCTTAAGGGCCTGAGTGAAAAACTAAATGGAGGGAAAAAATGATGCTTGATCCGACCAAATTTAAAGACTGGGAAATCGCCGAAGAGGCGGAAAAGACACTTCCGAGCGTAGAACATTTCCGCGAAATGATGGGACTTCTGCCTGAGGAAATCATCCCCTACGGCAAAACGCCGAAGCTGGATTTCATCAAAATCATGAACCGTCTTAAGGATAAACCCGACGGCAAGTACATCGAAGTCACCGCCATCACCCCCACGCCGTTGGGCGAAGGCAAGTCCACGACTTCTCTGGGCCTCATCGAGGGCTTAGGCAAGCTGGGCAAAAATGTGGGCGGTTGCCTGCGTCAGCCTTCCGGCGGCCCCACGATGAACGTAAAGGGCACCGCGGCTGGCGGCGGCAACGCGCTTTTGATGCCCATGACCGAGTTCTCCCTGGGCCTGACCGGCGACATCAACGACATCATGAACGCCCACAACCTGGCGATGGTGGCCCTCAACGCGCGCATGCAGCATGAGCGCAATTATGACGATGAGCGCCTGGCTAAGATCGGGCTGAAGCGCCTGGATATCGATCCCGAGCGGGTAGAGATGGGCTGGGTACTGGATTTCTGCGCCCAGGGCCTCCGCAACATCAAGATCGGCCTTGGCGGCGACGGCAAGACCAACGGCTTCCCCATGGACTCCAAATTCGGCATCGCGGTTGGCAGCGAACTGATGGCTATCCTGTCCATCGCCAGGGACCTCAAGGACCTGCGCGAGAGGATAGGCAAGATCATTGTCGCGTACAACAAGAAGGGCGAACCTGTCACGACGGCCGACCTGGAAGTGGACGGCGCTATGACCGCCTTTATGCGCAACACGATCAACCCCACCCTTTGCTACACAGTCGAGCATCAGCCCTGCTTCGTGCACGCGGGCCCCTTCGCGAACATCGCCATCGGACAGAGCTCCATCATCGGCGACCGCCTCGCGCTCAAGCTCTTTGATTATCACGTTACCGAGTCGGGCTTTGCCGCCGACATCGGATTTGAGAAATTCTGGAACGTCAAATGCCGCCTGTCCGGCCTGAAGCCGAACGTATCGGTGGTCGTCGCCACAATCCGCGCCCTTAAGATGCACGGCGGCGGACCGGCGGTAGTCGCGGGACGCCCGCTGCCTGTTGAGTATACCGAGAAAAACCTCGACCTCCTTGAAAAAGGCCTTGCCAACCTGTTCCATCATGTGAACAATGTCAAGAAGTCCGGGATCAAGCCGGTGGTATGCATCAATAAGTTCTACACGGATACCGACGAAGAGGTCGCCCTCATCAAGCGTCTATGCGCCGAGCAAAACGTACGCTGCGCCCTGAGCGAGCACTGGCAGTTCGGCGGCGAGGGCGCGAGGGAGCTGGCGGAGCTGGTCGTGGAAGCCTGCGAAGAGCCCACCGACATCAATTACCTCTATCCGCTGACGATGCCTCTCCGGGAGCGCGTCGAAATGATCGCCAAAGAAGTCTACGGCGCCGAAGGCGTAGAATGGGCGCCCCTCGCCATCGAGAAGGCGGAGCGCTTCGAAGCCGATCCGTATTACGCCGATTTCTCCACCATGATGGTGAAGACCCACCTGTCCCTGTCCCATGACCCGGCGGTCAAGGGCGTACCGAAAGGCTGGAAGCTGCCCATCCGCGACATCCTGGTTTACGGCGGCGCCAAATTCCTCTGCCCGATGGCGGGGACGATCAGCATGATGCCCGGCACGGGTTCAGACCCGGGGTACAGGCGCATCGACGTCGATACCGAGACCGGTAAGGTGAGGGGGCTTTTCTAAGGTGAGTTTTTTAGACAATAATTTACAAGGTTTCTCAGACGCTTTGGCGTCTAAAGCCGCCACGCCCGGCGGCGGCGGAGGCTGCGCCCTGGTGGGCGCCCTCGGCGCCGCGCTGGGCAATATGGTCGGCAATCTCACGGTAGGGAAAAAGACCTACGCGGCTGTGGAAGGCGAGATCGTCAAGCTCATGGAAGAAATCGAAGGGCTCAGGAAAGAGCTTCTGGGGCTTATCGATGAAGACGCGGTAGCCTTTGAGCCATTGTCCAAGGCGTATTCGATCCCCAAGGACGACCCTACCCGCGAGGAGACCATGGAGCGCTGCTTAAAAATAGCCGCCGACGTACCGATGCGGATACTGCGCGCCTGCTGCAAGGTCATCGACCTGCAGAAAGGCTTCGCGGAGAAGGGCAGCGCTTTGGCGGTGTCCGACGCCGGTTGCGGCGTGGTTTTCTGCAAAGCGGCCATGCAGGGGGCGGCGCTCAATGTGCTGATTAATACAAAGAGCATGAAGGACAGGGCTTTCGCCGACAGCCTGAACGATGAAGTCAAGTCGTTGCTGGATAAATATGGTAAAGCCGCCGATCAGGTTTACGAGTATGTCTTTGGGAGGATGGAGTAGGATGGCTGAGTTATTAAAAGGCGCGCCGGTGGTAGAAGCCATCAACGCGAAAATCATCGCCGACGTAGCCGTACTGAAAGAAAAAGGCATAACCCCTACCCTGGCGATCCTGCGCGTCGGCGAGAGGGCCGACGACATCTCGTACGAGAAGACCGCCACGAAGCGCTGCGAAACGGTTGGCGTGGCGATCCGGAACGTGATTTTTCCCGAGGATGTGGACCAGGCTACCGTGATGGCGGCTGTGGACAGTTTAAATAAGGACGACGGGGTCCACGGCGTATTGATTTTCCGCCCCATGCCCAAGCATTTAGACGGAGAAGCCGTAAGGACCGCGCTGGACCCGAGGAAAGACATCGACGGAATCACGGACGGCTCCCTGGCGGGGGTGTTCGCCAACAGCGGCCAGGGCTTCGCGCCCTGCACGGCTCAGGCGTGTATCGAGATACTGGATCATTACGGCGTCGAGTGCGAAGGCAAGAGAGCCACGATCATCGGAAGAAGCCTGGTCGTCGGCAAGCCCGTCGCCATGATGCTGATGGCGAAAAACGCCACGATCACCACATGTCACACGCGGACAAAAGACCTGGCGAAAACAGTCGCCGCAGCGGAGATCGTCATCGTCGCCGCGGGAAAGATGGAAACCGTCACGGGCGATTATTTCAGCCCGGGGCAAATCGTTATCGACGTAGGGATCAACTGGAGCGACGAAAAGGGCAAACTGGTGGGCGACGTCAAGTTTGACGAAGCCGAGCCCATCGTCGGGGCGATTACCCCTGTGCCCGGCGGCGTCGGCACGGTCACGACCAGCGTTTCGATCAGCCACGTGGTCGAGGCGGCAAAAAAAAGCGCGGGGATTGCTTGATGAATCGCTCTTTCACCGCGATTTAGGCTTTTCTGAAAAGAGCCCCACCTGGCCTGTTATTAGCTTTGTGGGGCCTTTTTCTACGTTTTACGGAAAATCGAAGTTTAGGGGGAAGTGGCATTGGAGGATTATACCAAGTTTAAGCTGAAAAGAAAGGAAGAGTTGGTCCCTTTCCTGAAGGACAAGGACAAACTCTTCATTATCGCCTGTAATAAGTGCTTCAAGGAATTCGAGATCGGCGAAGAACCGGAATGCGACCGTTTCGGGGAAATCGCGGCTGAACAAGGGAAAACAGTCTCCGGCTGCCTGAGAGCGGATTTCTTGTGTAATAAAACCACGACTGAAAAAGCGCTTCTATCCGCGCTGCCCCCGGATGCGGGCGACGTGTTCGTCATATCCTGCGGTTTGGGTATACAAACGGTAGCGGATATAGCGGATAGACCGGTTTACGCCGCCAGCGATTCGATTTCATACAGGGGCCGCCACGGTATGGCGCTGACAGCGGCAAAATGCGAAGCCTGCGGCCAGTGTTTCCTGAATCTGACCGGAGGGATATGCCCGGTTATCGATTGCTCAAAGAGCCTGACAAACGGCCAGTGCGGCGGCGCGAAAAACGGCAAATGCGAAGTCGACAAAGACATGGATTGCGGATGGCAGAAGATATATGAACGAATGGATAAACTGGGCCGCAGAGCGGAATTGCTGGAGCAGCCCGTACAGTTGAGGGATTATTCCAAGATAAACGTTAAGCTGATTAGCCAATACGTCAAATCCATCCGCGAGGAACGGCTCGACGGGTACTACGGCGGCGTTCATCCTTCCGAGCGCAAGGAGTTCAGCGAGCATCTTTCCCTCATCAAGTTTCCCGACCCGGCGACGGTAGTTATTCCCCTGTCCCAGCACACGGGGGCCCCGGCTGATCCGGTGGTAGCCGCCGGCGACCCGGTGAAAGCCGGGCAGAAGATCGGCGAGGCGAACGGTTTCATCAGCAGCCCTATGCACGCCAGCGTAAGCGGCGTGGTGAAAGCGGTAGAGCCGCGGCTGCATCCGATCACAGGCGCGATGGTTATGTCCGTAGTCATCGAGTCCGATGGCAAGAATACCCTTCATGAATCCGTCAAACCCGCCGGGGACCTGGAGGACATGAGCCCCGAGCAGATAGCCGCTATCGTCAGGGAAGCGGGCATCGTGGGAATGGGCGGAGCGGGATTCCCCACAGCCGTCAAAATCATACCGCCCAAGCCGGTAGACGTGGTGCTGCTCAACGGCTGCGAGTGCGAGCCGCTGCTGACAGCCGACCACCGGGTGATGGTAGAGTACGCCGACGATATCATTTTCGGCCTCAAAGCCATACTTAAAGCCTCGGGCGCGGAAAAAGGCATTATCGCCGTGGAGGAAAACAAACCAGACGCTATCGAGATACTCCGGGCAAAGACCGTGGGTACGGCAAATATCGAAGTAGCCGTCACCAAGGTGAAATACCCCCAGGGCGCTGAAAAAATGCTGATCAAACGTATATTGGGACGCTCGGTGCCTTCGGGCGGGCTGCCCGCCGATATCGGCGCCATCGTCAGCAACATCAGTACCGTTAAGGCTATCTCCGACGCGATCCAAAAAGGGCTGCCCCTCATCGAACGGGTGCTGACTATATCCGGGGAGCGGATAGCAAAGCCGGGGAACTACATCGTAAAAGTCGGGACTTCTGTCAAAGAGATCATCGACTACTGCGGCGGCGTGATCGGAGACGACGTCACGGTCAAGATGGGCGGCCCTCAGATGGGCTTTGAGCTCAAAGAACTCGCCGTACCCGTCGTCAAGGGCACCAACGGTATCATCGCGATAGAGACGATCGTCACGGAGCCGGCGGAATGCATCAAATGCGGCCGCTGCGCCGACGTCTGCCCGATGGAGCTGAAGCCGCTGTACTATACGAAATACGCCGGTACGGAAAACTGGCAAGGCTTCAAGGATCAGAACGTCATGGACTGCATCGAGTGCAAGTGCTGCGATACGATCTGTTCGTCCAAAATCCCCATCGTCAGCATGATAAAGACCGGAAAACAAGCGATAAGGGAGGGTAAATAATATGTTAATTACCCAACTTAAATCAAAAGATACCATCGAAGCCCTGGCGAAAGGAAAGACGGTCATCATCAACTGTCACGGATGCAAAGAAGTGTACTTCCCGGAGCATGAAGCCGCCGAACTGCAGAAAGAGCTCGTCGAGAACGGGAATATTGCCGAAATCATCACCACGGATTATATCTGCAACCCGGAGCATCAGGCCCTGCAGTTAAAGAAGCACATGGACAAAATCAACGGGGCGGATACGGTGCTTGTATTCTCCTGCGGCGTGGGCGTGCAGACGTCGGCGCTGAGCCTTGAGGATAAGCGGGTTTTCGCGGGCTGCGACACCTATCCGCTGCCGGGCTTCCAGGGGGTGACGCCCCTTGAGTTCGACTGCGGCCAGTGCGGGGAGTGTTACCTTAACTATACCGGCGGCATATGCCCCATCACCGCCTGCTCAAAAAGCCTGGTCAACGGACAGTGCGGCGGGTCGAAAAACGGCAAATGCGAAGTCGATAAAGACATGGAGTGCGGTTGGGAGCGGATATACCGAAAGCTCGAAGCGTTGAAAAAGCTGGATACGTTGAGCTACCCCGCCAAGATACGCGATTTCAACCATCCGGACGCGGATTGACCCGGAAAACTAATAATAGGAGCGATAGAATATGAGAGTTACTGAATTATTTCAACGCGGCGAATTCGTGATCACGGCGGAAGTGGGTCCCCCCAAGGGATTTCATATCGGGCATTTAATGGAAGAAGCGAATAATTATCTGAAGGGCCGGGTAACGGCGGTCAACGTCACGGACAACCAGTCGTCAGTCATGCGGTTGGGTTCCCTGGCTACATGTAAGGCGCTGCTGGACGAAGGGCTGACCCCCATATGCCAGCTTACCTGCCGGGACCGGAACCGTATGGCGCTGCAGACGGAAGTATTGAGCGCGGCGATGTTCGGGATAGAAAACCTGCTGCTGCTCACCGGCGACCATACGTCCCTGGGCGATAATCCCCAGTCAAAGCCGGTTTTCGACCTGGATTCCGTTTCCCTCATCCACGCGGTGAAGAAACTTGAAGAAGGCGAAGACCTAGGTGGAAATAAACTTGTGGGCGACCCGCCGAAATTCGCCAAGGGGGCGGTAGTCTCGGCTTGCAGCGATTCCGTGGACGTCCAGCTGGCGAAGATGGAAGCCAAGGTCAGGGCCGGGGCGGAGTATTTCCAGACCCAGGCGGTATTTCAACCTGAAATGTTTATTAAGTTCATGGAAACGGCTAAGGGCTTCGGCGTACCCGTCATGTTGGGGGTAATCATCCCGAAGTCCGCCAGGATGGCAAGCTATATGAACGCCAACGTCGCCGGCATCAACGTTCCCCAGGAGATACTGGACGAGTTGAATAAAGATCCGGAGAAAACCAAGGCGGGCATCACCGGCGTGGAGATCGCCGCCCGTATCGTCAGGGAATGCAAAGAATATTGCCAAGGCTTGCATATCATGGCGCTAGGCTGGGAATCCAAGGTACCGGATCTGCTGGCGCAGGCCGGTCTGTAATATAGTTAAGATTGAGTAGTATGATATGCGTTTAAAACGCGGCGTAATGATAACAAAGGAGGAAGAAGAGGCATGAGTAGTAACGGAGGTTCTGCGGTAAAGGAAGCGCGGTACGAGAAGATCGACGCGGTGCTGGAGCAGAACGGGCGGGATGAGTCGATGCTCATCCAAAACCTGGAGCAGATCCAGCACGAGCTGGGGTACCTGCCGGAGGACGTGCTGTCGTACATGGCGGAGTCGATGAAGATACCGCTGAGCAAGATATACGGCGTGGTGACGTTTTATTCGCTGTTT
>Ga0082212_10001037_pt1 | contig 40664 bp, 39 predicted proteins | sample TergutNt197P3_FD_71548 | JGI IMG/M metagenome (GOLD analysis project Ga0082212, IMG submission 71548) | Neocapritermes taracua P3 segment gut microbial communities from Petit-Saut dam, French Guiana - Nt197 P3 | ecosystem: Host-associated > Arthropoda: Insects > Digestive system > Gut ...
AAACTCAATAGTTGTTATTGCAACAGATCATGGATCAGGTTTTGATCTTTCAACATTTGACGCAGGCTTTCACTATAATGATTTTACCAAGCAGGTCTTTATGATCCATATTCCCGAATCTTTAAAGAGAGAGCTTAATATACCCGGCGGCAGGAGAGATACATATATCTCGTCAATAAATATAGCTCCGACCCTTACGGAACTTACATCTCTTCCAACTGCAGATAAATTTACAGGCAAGAGTTTTCTCCCTGTGTTACAAAATTCCTACAAAGGTAAAATGTGGGATGATATAATCTGGAGTATAGGAAGAAAGGATATATCAATGATTACACCTGATTTAAAGAAGTATATCTTAACAGGAGTTGATGCAGGCCGTAAAACAGGAGGCGATGCAGCTGCATTTGTAAAGAGAGATTATATTCTATTCGGTGATGAATATGAAAAGACATTTGAACAACTTTATGATCTTGAAACAGATCCTCTTGAGCGCAATAATCTCATAAGAACTGATGGAGCCGCGTTAGCGAATATGAGAAAGATATTTTTTGAGTCGGATATTCACCATACGGAGAAAACGGTTCTTACTCTTTATCCTGATAAGGATAAAGAGGCGAATATAACCATAAATATAAATTGTTCAAGCAGGCTTATAAGAGCGGGATTGTATGATGGTAAGACCAATTTAATTAATGAATTTTCTGTTATTAATAGGAGCTCTTTTTCTTTTGAGCTTAACAAAGAGCCTTTCTATTTTGTTTTTGAACATGAAGATGACAGGGCTCCTGTTTCAATTGAGATTCTCTCTGATGGTAAAAGAATTAGTAAAAATTCAATATATGCTACCCAGTTGGATCTGAATATTTTTGATAATCCTGTTAAACTTAACACGGTTAAAGATTTCAGAATATTGTATGCGGATAAACTCCCGCTTCAAAAAGAGTGGAGTGGTATTGATGATGGTAAGATTGGCGTAAAGGTTTCAAGGATCGATCTTCATAGGTGGGTAGATGTTAACAGATCCGGCAATAAGGGGCTTTCCGCTTCAATGAAAGAGACGTTAAAATCGTGGGGATATATACAGTAGATATTTTATATGTAACATATTTTTTTTAAAATTGTCATAACATTATGATAAATTATGGGTTTATTAAAATTAAATTCATAAAAAATATTAAAAGAATTATTAAAGGAGGATGTTAGCATGACAGTTCAGAGCATTATAATTTTGGCAGTAGTAGGACTTGTAGCAGGTTATCTTGCAGGTTTAATCTGGAAAGGTGCAGGTTTTGGCTTAATCGGCAACTTAATTATTGGAATATTGGGTGCGATATTCGGCGGATGGCTATTCGGTATTTTAGGAATTGGGATCGGCGGTATTATTGGCATGATTGTTGCCGGACTCGTTGGCGCTCTTATTATTCTGTGGGTTATAAGTCTTATAAAAAAATGATTTATAATATCTAAAAAAATCTTTCCACGGCCTCGGCCGTGGATAGGATTTCATTCAACATCATCTTTTATCCTATAAATATCTATCCCATTTATCTTTGTATCAAAGGAGTAATTGTTATTTAGAGTCTACTGAATAAATACCAAATTTTTATTTTGAAGATTTTCCAGTAGGTTGCTAAAGCAAAAAAACAGCTTTCTAAAAAAGATACATTGAATCTTCCTGAGATTCAAGACAACAATGCTCATGCCAATGACACTGGCAATGCTCTCAGGCAGGCGTGTCGTAATCATGCCTAACCCGCATTTGCGTTTAGCCAAGCTAAACCGGCGTTCCACTTCGATTCGTTCAATGGCGTCATCATATATCTGTTTCCGCTCTTTCTCATCGTATTTTTTAGGTCTCCCTAAAGCCGGCCCAGACAATCGAATATGATGTTTCCGGCAATAGGCCAAATTATCTCGGTTACGGAATATCTTATCCGCCAACACCCGTTTTGGATAAAACCCTGTCCGTTCTTTGAACCTCTCAACTATTCTCTGTAAGTTGCCGGCCTCATTGTAAGCCTCAAAACTCAATACTTCCAACCGTGTCCAACCATCCGCTACGCTGATGTCCGGCTTCGCTCCAAACTCCACAGGAGTACCGGCCTTACCACGTACAATCGGTCGCAACCAAGGCTGGCTGATGCTGACAATCCGATCCGCCACCGAATGTACCTTATTGTCATACATGTATTTTTGCTGCTCGTATACTTTACCGATTATCTCCAACTGATGTTTCTGACGCAACGTTAATGTATCAACTTGCGCCTGCATCTGCTCTATATGCTTCAAATTCCGTGATAGATAACCGAGCTGACATTTAATCTGTTTGCGGATATTCTTTATGCCTTTCTTTCTATTCTTTGTAAAGTTGATATATTCCTTGCGTGCCTTCTGTCGATAAGTACGCGGCTTCTTCTCTCCGGGCGTATGCAGTACGTCAATCAATACTTCTGTTTTTTCCCTTGCCTCATTGAGCAGGGAAGTATCCTGTGGATACCTAATCTTCGATGGTGCACAAGTCGCGTCTACTATTAACGTTCCGTTGTTACCTCCGCCATCATCACCGTCTTGATCGTTCATACGCTTAGACTGTTTTTTCTTGGGACTGTTATGGGCTATGATTATCTCGTTGATTTCGCCTAAAATTTGCATACTCAAACGCTTGCGAAAATAGACCATCAGCGAAGGGTCAAAAGGAGGCTCGTCTTTGTATTGTGTAAAACCACAAAAAAATTGCAGATAAGGATGCTCTTGTATCATTAACGCCGTTTCAACGTCGGAAAAGCCGTATTCCGCCTGAATGATACAGGCGCCCAGCGCTAAACGCAGTGGTTTAGCTACATTTCCTTTCTTATTGGTAAACAGTTTTGCATAGCGCTCTTCTATCTCTTGCCATGGGATACTTTCTGTTTTCTTCACCCGGCGGTTTTCAGCGTTCATCTTCATTCCATGTGGTTGACCAAAGTCGCTGAAATTAATTTGACCATCGCCGAATTTGTACATATGATCTTACTCCAAGTGCAAACTTTTTGAGGCTTTTATACTATTTCACTTGCACTTAGTACATCATTTTTTTACCATTATCATGATTTATTATACAATATCTTCATTTATACACTATTATTTAATTATTCAGTAGACATTAAATATTTCTCTCGCAAATTCTCAAAAAGAAAGATATTTACATTAAACCGTGTCATATTTTTTCGGAATTGAAAGTCCAAAAGTCTTGCAAAGCAATAGTACATCGTGTACGTCTTTTTCTTTATGCTCGTAACCTTGGTGATACAGTAATTGCGCTTCAGCTGTCAGACAACGCACCGTAATTCCTCCGATTATCCCTTTTCCGTCCAGAGCATCCGCAGGATAAATTTCATTTTCAAAACGTAGTGTTCCCGCTTCGGTAAACTCAAACAAATGAAGGTCTATGATACGGTCGCCTGAATTGAGCCACGCCGTGTGGTCGCCAGTAGTATATTCCATTTTAGTTTCGCGGTAACCATTTAAACTCAACATTTTCATAAATGCTTCCGCATCTTTCTTTTGGACGAAAATGTCTATGTCATTGTGCGGTCGTGTCTGCCGTCCTAAAAGCGCGTCCACTCCCCAGCCGCCGTCAATCCACACAGCAACATCGATAAGTTCAGCATTTTTCAGCAAATCAACTACGTTTTCTTCGTTCATCATAATAATTCAATTTTTATTTTTCTGCAAAAATAACGCCGAATTTCAAATAATTATAAATACATTCCACGTTTTTAAAGCCAATTTTAGTGAGTAAATATTTTGTTGCGTCAATTGTATTTTCTTTATCCAATTCCCTTCTTTTAAGGCATGATTTTTTGTCGTTTGATATTATTTCACATGTGTTTATATATTCATACCAATAATCGTTATATCTTATATTCATTTCATCGGATGAAGCATTAAACTGGTCAAGATTGAGAAGGCAGCCGCCATCCTCCAGGTTGTTGTAAATATTTGAATATAATGACAATTTATCGCCATCTTCCAAATGATGAATTGATAACGCGGACGCTATTAAATCAAATTTATTTGGTGGTAACTCTTTAGAATAATCCAGTATCAGGTATTTAAAATTATGTAGTCCTGCAAAACGTTGCCGGGCAACTTCAAGCATTTGTTCGGAAATGTCAATTAGGGTGTAATTTGCATTCGGATATTTATCATATAAATACTTTGTAAGCAAACCTGTCCCGGCGCCTAAATCGAGAATTTTACGAATATCATTCCCTGTCTTTTTAAGAAATGAAACGCTTAAACCATAATAATCATCAAAGCACGGAATAAGCAATTTACGTTGCTCGTCATATTTCTCCGCTGCTTGATTAAATCTTTCTGTTATTTGTTCTATATCCATATTTCAAACTTGAAAACATTCTGTTTGTTGTTCAAGCCGTTGTTCATTGTCAATGACACTCTCGCTACTGACGCACAAGGGCGACGATAAATAAACTGCTCAAAACTACTTTTTCATTGTTCTACTGTTTTTTAATTAATATGTTTACGGACAATAATCATAATCAAGAGTTATCGTCTTAATTTGTTTCTTTTCTTGATTCACTTTATTTTGTTTTATGGTTAAAGTTTTTTCGTAAATCTTACAAGTATAAGGAGTTCCTTCTCCGGGTTCATAGCTTCCCGCATATCCATCACCACAATCCATTTCTACATTATAATATTTATTATCCTTTATGTAAAAAGGTTTTTTTTCGTTTCCGTTAATATAATTAGGGTCTGTTATGCTATCTCTAAATACAGAAAAAACACAGAAATTATTCCATTCAAGGTGTAAGACTTCTCCCTTATCATTAAAAAAGGAACTGCTTAGTGCAGACATATTATCACTTGAATCTATAATATTTAAAATAAAATAGTCCACACCGTCATTTGTAATTATTGTAATGTTATCTTTAATCTCGTAAGGATTTTTTCTTTTTAACAATTCTATTATTTCTTTTTTTGTGGCATTTTTATTAAAATTAATATCTTCACTAAAATATTCCCAATTAGGATCGGCAGCACTAAATCCAATATGTACCGATATAACTTCATATATTTCTTTATCATCAAAATATACCGCTAACGCCGTCCATTTCTTTACAGAATCATCGGGAGATGTACGCAAATAATATTTATATGCTATTTTATGATTTTTATTATTCAGCGTATAATTCTTTACTTCTTCATATAAGAATTCTCGTTTATAACCATCCCTATGTTCCGTGCCGCTTGCTTTCCTATTGAACGAGGCACACGAAGTAAATGTCATCGAAAATATCAGTGCGGCTACTGTTGTTAAAAATATTACCTTATTCATTTTATTCATCTTAAAAAATATTATTTGTTATTGTTATGAAATTCACCCAGCAAAAGTGAACCGTCAAGGCCGCTCTCACTTATATAAAAATACCTTTTTTTGTTATTTTTGTCTAAAAAAGATATTCCACGGCTTGGAATTGTTCCCGAAACAAACGTTTGTACCACAAATGCCTTCTTCGGCGACAATTCTTTGATTGAATACAATATATTTTCAGGAAACAAAGAATCCCCGAAACCAACGGATATAAAATCGAAATTCTTTAGTGTTGCGTCCGACCATATTATAATCCTTTCGCTGCCGTTGTTATCGTTGTATTGGTAAATAGAATCGAACTTGTTTGGAACATTATCCGCGCGTTCAATACGAATAGTCGGCGATAATGGCTCCGCATTGTTATCGGTTTTAGCAGGATGATTTCCAGTTGCGCAACTTCCCATAATAACGACTACTGCGACTAACAACACGCGAGTTACAAAAGATGCAATAAAACTGTTTTTAACCTTCATAAATAGACTCCATTTTTATTTCACAATTTCTGTTTTCACCAAAAATCCATTTGCAATAAAATTGTCACTTTCGGAAAGTTCTATTGTATATGTAATCTGCCGTATGTCAATGATTTCTATGAAAATAATTTTTCTATTGACAACCATTATGATTTAGATATATAATTATATGAAAAGAGTAGACAGAATGAAATTCACATTTGTGGAAACTATTATTTTCAGCAAGCGTTGGAATGAGCTAAAATTAACTGATAATAATAAATCATTAATTAAAGAGGAATTAACATAATGAGCATTCATGAAGATACTTTACAAGGGTTACAAGAAGCGTTAGAATATGCGAGAGGCAATCTCCAATTAAAAACGACGACTGTAGAAGTTCCTGATGAGGAAATCAAATTTTATAGTGTATACGGCAAACTATCGGAAACAAATAAAATAAAAGTCATGAATTATGCGAATGACTTGCTACAGATGCCCTCAGAATAGACAAAAACCACTACACAAAGTCTGATTTTCCGCACTACTTGTCGGGCGAATGACTGCCCCGATTTTGCAAAACCGCCTGCCATTAACACAAGAACGCTTAATATGATTGCTGTTTTTTTCAACGATGTCTGTATTGTTGGCTCTGCCCCTAAACCGTCCTGTTTGCAACATCAACGCGGGCACGGGGGCGTAGCCCCCTGAAAATCAATGATTCCTGCGGGCAGACACAAAGGTCTGCGCCGCCCCTACTTCGCGTTAATCCACTTCATGTTTTTTCTAAGCTCCGCGCCGACTTGTTCTATTTGGAGACGGCTTTCTTCTTCTTTGGTCTTGTTGAAGAAAGGACGCCCGTCTTCGTTTTCTTTAAGCCATCTTTTGGCGAAGCTGCCGTCCTGTATCTCGCGCAGTATCTGCTCCATGACTTTCTTGGTGTCGGATGTAATTACGCGCGGGCCGCTTACGTAGTCTCCGAATTCAGCCGTATCGGAAACGGAGTACCTCATGTAGTTCAGGCCGCCCTGATAGAACAGGTCGACAATCAGTTTAAGTTCGTGAAAACATTCAAAGTAGGCTATTTCAGGCTGGTAGCCGGCCGCGATGAGGGTTTCAAATCCGGCTTTCACAAGCGCCGATACTCCGCCGCAGAGGACGGCCTGTTCGCCGAAAAGATCCGTTTCGGTTTCTTCTTTAAATGTTGTCTCAAGGACGCCGCCTCTGGTCGCGCCTATTCCCTTGGCGTAGGCTAAGGCATAGTCCTTTGCTTTGCCCGAAGCGTCTTTCTCTATGGCTATAAGCGCGGGAACTCCGCCTCCCTTTTCGTATTCGCTTCTTACAAGGTGCCCCGGCCCCTTGGGGGCTATCATTATTACGTCAATATCGTCGGACGGAACAATCTGTTTATAGTGAATGTTGAACCCGTGGGAAAAAACGAGTACCTTCCCTTTTGCAAGGTTTGGTTTTACATCGGTCTCGTACAGTTTTGCCTGAATGTGGTCCTGGGCAAGTATTTGTATGAGGTCCGCTTTAGTTGCTGCCTCAGCCGCCGTTACCGGTTTAAAATTGTGGGATTCGGCTAACTTGTAGTTATCCGTTCCCGGAAGTTCCGATACTATAACATTCAATCCGCTGTCTCTGAGGTTTTGAGCCTGAGCGTGTCCCTGACTTCCGTAGCCTATAACAGCAATGGTTTTACCTTTAAGAGCGCCTGAATCCGCGTCCGAGTCATAATACATTTTTGCCATTATTATAGTCTCCTTTATTTGATGTATTGTATTTATCCGCCGTATGTTTCAGGCGCCGCTTTCGCCTTCACGAAGCATTGAGACGAGCCCTGTTCTCATCAGTTCCTTGATGCCGTAAGGCCTTAAGAGTTCTATGAGATCGTCTATTTTATCGGGTTCGGCCTTTACGCTTAATGTCATGCTCTTTTGAGATATTTCAACAACATTGGCTTTAAACACATCGCCTATGGCCGTAATTTCGGGACGCTCGGACGGTTTGGCCGTTATTCGAACAAGCATAAATTCTCTTTCGATGGTTTTCGCGTCCGTATGGTCGGTTACTTTTATGACATCAATCAGCTTGTTGAGCTGCTTTTTCACCTGCTCCGTAACTTTCTGATCTCCGCGAACGACAATTGTCATTACGGATATGTCTTCCTGATGCGTATGGCTGACTGTCAAAGAATCAATATTGTAGCCTCTGGCCGAGAAAAGTCCTGTAACCCTTGAAAGAACTCCGGGCTTGTTTTCAACCTGAACTGATATTATGCGTCTGGTCATTCCGTCTCTCCCATGATTGTGTCATCAACAGTTTTGCCCGCAGGCACAAAAGGAAAAACATTCTCTTCCCTTGCTACGTGAAAATCAAGAATAATCGGCCTGTCGGTTATACTCAACGCCTTTTTTATAGCCGGTTCCACTTCTTTTTTTTCCGTTACTTTTATACCGACCGCTCTGTATGCCTCGGCAAGTTTAACAAAATCCGGCGCGTAGCCTATATCGGTATGCGAATAGCGTCTTTCCCAGAACATTTGCTGCCATTGGCGCACCATGCCGAGATAGCCGTTGTTCAAAATGGCGATAATAACCGGCAGCTTGTGTTCGGCCGCGACTATGAGTTCCTGAATGTTCATCTGTACGGAACCGTCTCCCGCTATATCTATAACGCGCTTATCCGGTTTGGCAAGCTGCGCCCCTATTGCTGCCGGGAATCCGTAGCCCATAGTACCGAAACCGCCGGAAGAAATAAATGTTCTTGGCTTGGTAAACTTATAGAATTGAGCCGCCCAGAGCTGGTTTTGCCCTACCTCGGTCGTTATTATGGCTTCGCCTTTTGTGAGGCGGTATATGCTTTCTACGACAAATTGCGGTTTGATTACGGTATCGCTGTCTTGATAGGTAAACGGATACTTTTCTTTGAGTTCCATCAGCTTGTCGCGCCATTCGCCTATTTCAGGGGCCTTTACTATTTTAGTCATTTCGGGAAGAATACTCTTGCAATGACCGACTATCGGTATTTCGGCCTCAACGTTTTTGCTGACCGATGTCGGGTCAATGTCTATATGAATAACTTTTGAGGATGAGCTGAATGAGTCTATCTTGCCGGTTACCCTGTCGTCGAATCTGGCGCCGACTGCGATGACAAGGTCGGCTTTATCGACAGCTTGGTTCGCGTAGTAGGTTCCGTACATGCCCAGCATTTCTAATGACAGCTTATCAGTTTCGGGAAACGCGCCGATACCGAGGAGAGTAGTTGTTACGGGAATTTTCGTTTTTTTCGCGAACTCGGCAAGCTCTTCCGAGGCGTTTGAGAGAATGACTCCGCCGCCGGCGTATATTACGGGACGCTTCGAGTTTGATATTATGGTGCAGGCTTTTTTTATTTGATTCGGATGCCCGTTATATGTAGGTTTATATCCCCTCAGATTTACCGTTTCGGGATAATCAAACTCGCAGGTTTCATTTGATATATCTACGGGGATATCGACTACAACCGGCCCCGGCCTTCCTGTTGTCGCGATATGGAAGGCTTCTTTTATGGTTCTCGCCAAATCTTTGATGTCCTGAACCAAGTAATTGTGCTTTGATATGGGCCGCGTTACACCTGATACGTCAACCTCCTGAAAGGCATCGTTGCCTATCATGTTACGGGCGACCTGACCGGTGATTATAACGAGCGGAATGGAATCCATATTCGCCGTGGCTATACCGGTGACAAGATTCGTCGCTCCCGGGCCCGATGTGGCTATAACGACGCCTGGTTTCCCGGAAGCTCTCGCATAGCCGTCGGCTGCGTGAACCGCGCCCTGTTCATGTCTCGGAAGTATGAATTTAAACGGAGCGTCAAAAAGATAATGGAATATAGGTATGACAGCGCTGCCGGGGTAGCCGAACACAACCTCTACATTTTCTTTTTTCAGGGTTTCTATAACTATTTGCGCGCCTTTGAGTTTCAAAATATACCCCCAGTACCGGATGTAAAAAAAGGATAATCTTTCGGTATAAGTTTTTTTGTCAATTTTTTTATAAAAAAAACGCTTGACTTGGCAAGAGCGTAAACCGCGCTTTAGATAGAGTACGTATTTATTCCGCAAAATAAACTTTTGTATGATATTTACCAGATGAAAAAATACAAATTAAAAATAGTAATGGCTGCCTGCGTTACGGCCGTCACAGTCCTGCCGCTTTCGGGCCTTTCGGCGCGCGAATTTTTGAATACGTTTATGCAGATTAATGTTGGCTACACTTACGGCTTGATCGTTGCCGGCAGCTTTGTCGATGCCGAAAACAGCCAAAAAGGCATGGACCGTAAACTCAAATATGATAACAGTTCGTTTAACTTCATGGCCGACATCGTTCCGTTTAAGCCCATTTTTTTGGGAGAGGAATCGCACGCCATTAAAGTAGGTCTTAGGGGCGGTTACCGCATGCATTCTATGAATCAGCATATTACCGTGGACGGCAAAGACCGCGGCGGCGATATATTGGTTTATAACACGCTCGTTGCCGGCCCTCTTATACGTTATGCTCCGAATATCTCTTTTTTCTCTTATAGCGACGAATACAGCGCGGAGGGCGGTTTTACGCTGTATATGCTTTACGAACATGTGATAAACGGACATTTGGACGCTTTTCAGGCAAAACGCACAGTTGATTCCTCTTTTTCGGAAAATTACCACACAGTGGTGAGAGGCTACAAATTGAATTTTGGAATAGGCGCCGAAATATCGATATGTTCTATTAATCTTGGGTTAAATCTTTACTATTCACAGATGCACATGAAACTTTCGGATAAAATATACACCGAAATAGGGAAAAGACCTGTCGTGCATGAGGGCAATATTGAAATTTATATCGGTATGCCCCTGGAAAACTTACTCGATAGATTATAAAATTATAGCTTTTTGTCCGGGCACAGGGCATTGTTTTGAACATACTTATCAAACGAGACCTGCCTGTCGTAACACTCCGAAGAAATATAGCCAAGAAGCGGCAGCATGGTTTTCTCATCTAAAAATCCTGGCACTTTTGTAAGCGCTTCTCCGTTTCTGTCAAAGAACATTAGCGTCGGCAGGCTGTCGATTCCCATGCCGCTTGCAAATTCTTCGGACGACATATTCAATTCTTTAAATTGTATTTTTTCGGTTCTGTCAACATATACGCGGGCTATGATATAATCGGCGTTCAGCTTGTCTATTATATTGGGCTTTGTAAAAGTTTCGGTTTCCATAACCTTACACCATCTGCACCAGTCGGCATAGAAATCGACAAGCAGGTGTTTTTTTTGCTTCAGAGCAAGCTCGTACCCTTGATTAAAAGAAAGCCATTTAAGGCTTCCCGCCGCAACAGCGTTTGTCGTGGTTTTTTCGCAGCTAAGTATAAGAATGAGCAGAGCCACGAGGGAAGTTTTTTTATATAAATCCATAATTTATATGGAAGATAAAATCCGCTTTATGTCAATGTCTTTTAATTTGTTTCAAGGAAAAAATCAAAAAAATATTGCTATTTAAATCAGGACTTTCATAGTAGCCATATCCAAAAAACACCTAAATATAAGAAGGGGATTATGAAAACACACGAAAATTTAGCGACAGCTTTTGCCGGAGAATCGCAGGCAAACCGTAAGTATCTTTGTTTTGCAGAACAAGCCGAAAAAGAAGGCCATAAGAATGCGGCCAGACTGTTCCGCGCCGCGGCAGAGGCCGAACAAATTCACGCTTTTGCCGAGTTCAGGGAAAAAGGCGGAGTAGGCAGTACGGCTGAAAACCTTAAGGCCGCAAAAGAAGGGGAAACGTATGAATATACGGAAATGTATCCCCCGTTTATTGAAACTGCTCAAGCCGAGGGGCAGCACGGCGCGGCTAAAATATTCAATTTTGCCTGCCAGGCCGAAAAGGTTCACGCCGAGCTTTATGACGACGCGCTCAAGAATCTTGAGGGAGATAAAGGCGACGTGAGTTATCATCTCTGTCCGATTTGCGGTTTCATTCACAAAGGAAGCGCGCCGACGGTTCCATGCCCGATTTGCGGGTCGAAACCTTCTATCTTCAAAGAATTTTGAATATAGAGGCGCGGACTGAATACTTTTTTGTCGGCCTTTCGGCTCTCGGACTGATTACAGGATATGTTTTAAATAAAGCCAAAGGCCGGTATAAAAATCTGACCATTATTCACGGGATATTCAACACGGTTTTACTTGTTCTTGTGCTGATAAACTTTTGCAGCGGAATCAGCCTTACGAAGTCGTTTTTGTTTTAATTGAAAACGAACTTTGGGATTGCAAAAACGGAGACCATAGTAATTTGTGATGGATATAATAATACTTATGGTAGCCTTAATATTTGTTATTGGAATTATCATTGTCCTTTCAATAGGAATGTCCCTATTGATTCGTCTTTTTAAAAAAGATGAATCAGCCATAATCCCGGTTCTTTTTGCCTTGTTTTACGGATTGGCAATCATTCTTTTTGTTTCTACGGTGCCCGGCTCGGAATATTATGAAGCCGTGGATGACATAGAAGGGCGTTACACCGCGTTTGCCGGCGCACATATAGTTACACTGTTGGTATATCTGGCGTTATTTTTGGCTTCGGCCGTTGCCGTGCAGCTGAACGGACGCGAACTTCCGCCTTTGCTGCTGACGCTCTGCATGGTTTTTCTTATGATTGGAATTGGAATAAGCATTGCCGTGATGGTTCATCTTTCGGGCGGATACGATGAAAGCTATATTCCCGGAACGGATTTTCGACAATATCGAGTATTCAGCGCCGCTTGTATTTACCCGTTAATGAATATTATTTTGGCGATTGTACTCATTAACAGAACGGTCAAGCAAGAAGCCGATGCTGCGGCAAACCGCCTGTACAAAAATGAATTTCTCAACCGGTTGAATATGTTTATCGCGCGCAAACCGGCGTGGGTGGCGCTCATTCTGCTCCTGCCTGTTTTTACGATTATCACATTGATATTGCTGCTGTTCGGGCAAGAAACTAATTCCATTGTAAAAACTTTTACAGAAACGACAACATGGCTATTCTCGCAGCAAACACACCCTCCCCTTATTGGGCACAAAGGACATTATTTATGTACAACAGCCGCCTGCGGCCATCCCAAGGTGGTAAAACCTGTACGATTGGGCAAACGGCACGGCAACGAAATCATCGTCAATCGTCAACTGATGATAGCCAACGCCTACGAAGAAATGATTAGCGACTATGCGCCTGCGTTGCACCGTTTTATTCGCCGTCTGTATGACAAATACGGCTATCCGTTATCAAAACACATCAATACGCCGTTTCGTTCGGATATTATTTACTTGATGATGAAACCTTTGGAATATTTTTTCCTGATAAATCTGTATCTGTTTTGCATACATCCTGAAAGGAAAATAAATAAACAATACTTGTGAACAAAAGAGTCTCAGTATTTGAAAACCGCGCTTGCCTATAGCATTAAAAAACCTCCCTAAGGAGGTTTTTTAATAGGCAAACGTCTTTTTTATTCGGTCACAGTAAATGACGGGATATTTTCGCTCTCCAATATTTTTCTGGTTCTGTCTATATCGCTTGTGCTGTCAAACCCTTCTACGCGGACCTTATATAAATCATCGCTTTTTATAACTACCACAGGCTTGTTTGTGAGTGTTTCAAGTTTTTTCCTGAAATTCTCGGCGTTCTGCTGCGAGTAAAACGCCCCGGTCTGCAATGATTTATTGATATGCCCGCCTTTCCCGCGGGAAGGAATATACGCTTCATCATAGTCGTTGATTGTAGGTTCGACAATAAGGGGCGTCTTGTCGGTTATATCGGCCGATTCCGTGCTTTTTCTGGCGCCGTCACCCCATTGTATTATATTGATGCCGACCATAGTTTCGCCGTCGCGAACAAAGCCAAGATCGTTAGCGGCCGCGTATGACAAATCCACAATCCGGTTATCTCTGTATGGGCCGCGGTCGTTTACCTTCACGCGTACCGTCTTGCCGTTCTTGATGTTCCTTACATCAATAAGCGTGCCGAACGGAAGCTCCTTGTGCGCCGCCGAGTATTCATTCATATTAAAACGTTCGCCTGAAGCGGTCGTTTTACCTTGAAATTCTCTGCCATACCATGAGGCAAGGCCTTTTTGATAGAATTTTTCGTTGCCGGTATATTCTGCCGCGGCCTGCGGGCCGGTTTCCGCCGCATAACTTACCTGTTTGTTTGTATTGCCGCGGGCAGAAGCGTTGCCGCCTTCAAAACTGTAATCCTCAACCGCCGCCGTTTCTCTCTCGTTATCAATATTTTGTTTAGTTTGCGCCCTTCCGGGTGTGCACGCGCTCACCATAAGGGTAATCAGCAATGTTGGAATAAATAGTCCAGCAAATATTTTTTTCATATGTACCTCCGGGTTTTTCATCATTTACAATATCGGTTAAGCTCTTTTATGGCTTTATTAATATTTATTTTATTGTGAGGAACGGCAGTCCTGAATTTTTGAAAATAAAGAGAGAGCAATATCGTTGATAATACGAGAGAGAAGAAATTGACATTGTAACGTATACTTCTATATATAGCAGCTAAAGCAGGGAGCTTCTCATTAACTTGAATAAAAGTCATGAATAAAACGGGATTATGGTCTGTCTTTAGGGCATTGTCAAACAGAGATTATCGTCTCTTCTTCTTTGGGCAGGGCGCGTCGTTAATCGGGACATGGATGCAGCGTATAGCATCAAAATGGCTGATATACGAACTTACCCATTCCGATTTCATGCTTGGCCTGTCGGCTTTTCTTGAATTAATGCCGGTATTTTTACTCTCTCCGATTTCCGGAGTTTTAAGCGACAAGTTTAACAGACGCAATATACTCATTATAGTACAGATAATGGCCATGCTGCAAGCCTTGACATTCGCCGCTATTACCATCTCCGGAATTGTTCAGGTATGGCAGGCGCTCGCGCTCTGCTGCCTTCTTGGAATTATAAACTCCTTTGAAATGCCGGTGCGGCAGGCATTTGTAATAGATTTAGTCAAAGACCGGTCTGATCTTACTAACGCGATTGCTCTCAACTCGCTGATTTTCAATGTTTCAAGATTTATAGGGCCTGCCATTGCCGGCATAATAACCGCCGCATTGGGAACCGGCGTATGCTTTCTTATTAATGGAATAAGCTATATTGCCATAATAACAGCCTTCTTGTCAATGAATCCGACCGACAATAAAACGGTTAAAAGCAATAATAATATCCTGTCGGATATGAAGGAGGGATTTCTTTACTGTGTCAGATTTATCCCGATCAGAGATATTTTAATCTTGGTATCGGTAATCGGCCTGTTTGGAATGACCTTCCCGTCGCTCCTGCCCGCCTTTGCGGTGAAGGTCTTTGTCGGAGGTTCGCATACTTTCGGCACTCTTGTCTCGGCAATAGGAGCCGGGGCATTACTCGCGACTATATATCTCGCGGCAAGGAAATCTATTGACGGAATCGGCAAAATAATAAACATCGCGGCCTATTTTCTGGGAATAAGTATTATAGCCTTTTCATTTACTACATCCATATCAATAGCGATACCTGTTCTGATTATCTCTGGTTTTAGTATGATAACGGTTATGGCTTCAAACAACATGGTTATACAGAGTATTGTAGATGAAAACAAAAGAGGGAGAGTAATGAGTTTTTATGTAATGGCATTCGCGGGCACAGCTCCCATAGGGAGTTTACTGGCGGGCGCTATGTCGTCAAAAATCGGCCCTTCCATGACGCTGCTGATATACGGGTTAGCGTGTTTTATAACCGCTGTTCTTGTTTCTGTCAGGCTGCCGCGCGTAAAGGAAATTATAGATAGTAAAAGTTGATGAACGAACAAAGGAGTCTTGCTATGAAAAACAAAATCTTCGGTATAACCTTAATAATCGCGGCAACCGCGTTCACAAGCCTCGCCTGCACCGGAGGTGGCAAAGGCAGCGTTGCGGAAGATACCCAACAGGCCGTCAAGATAGAGATGGTGAAAATACCCGGCGGCACATTTATAATGGGCAGCCCTGAGGATGAACCTGAGCGTGAATTTTTTTCATTCGAGGAAACTCAACATACAGTAACGGTAAGCTATTTTTACATGGGTAAGTATCCAGTAACTGAAAAACAGTTTTTTGATGTAACGGGATATAATCTAAGTTCTTCCGATAGATTTGTTATAGGTCATCTTCCCGTAGAGGGAGTAGGATGGTATGATGCGATAGAGTTTTGCAATAAATTGAGTAAAAGAAAAGGGCTTGAACAGGTATATACGATAACAGACATAGAACGTGACAGCGATTATGATGAGCGTATAACAAAAGCAACCGTAATAGCAAACTGGAGCAAAAACGGCTATCGTCTGCCTACTGAGGCCGAATGGGAATACGCGTGCCGTGCGGGTACAACAACGGCTTATAATACCGGAGATACTATAACAACAGAACAGGCAAATTTTGGCAAGGCACATAAAAGCTACGACAGAGTGTGGAATGCTCTTGTCGCTGCATCTCTTCCTGTAGGCAGTTTTGCGCCCAACGCTTTTGGTTTATATGACATGCACGGTAATGTTTGTGAATGGTGCTGGGATATGTATAAAAGCAATTACTATGTCGAGGGGCAAATAAATCCTAAGGGGCCTAAATTTGAGGATGCCTATTCGGATGTGTTTGGCATTCCCCGTATGTGTCGCGGCGGTTCATGGAAGGATCGAGGTGAGTACTTGCGTTCGGCTAATCGATTCTTCGGCTACACATTATTCCGGCAGCCGTATACCGGCTTCCGTGTTGTCCACAATTAGCCTGCGGCGTACCTTTCGGGGTCAGAGCCGACCCGCAATTCTGCCCTCATCAGTGCTTTTTAATGCAAAAATACCGCTCCGTTTCAACTAAAAGTTGCTTCGTTTCAAAGATTTACCGAAACAAAGGGGAAAAGCCATCCGGCTGGGGGGAAAGTTGCCCTAATGTTGGGAGAATCCTCCGAATTGGGCGGATTGCGGACGTTTCGGGCGAAAACCGCTATCCGCCGCATAGGGAGCGCATAAAAAAGACGCCGGCGGGGGACCGGCGTCTTTGAAAATCACGGAAACAATTACAAGAATATCTTCTCTATTCCGTTCTCTTTTTTGATAGATTTAATAAAGTCTTTTTTCCAGTTTTTCCCAAGGTAGAGCTCGGCGAGCTGTACCGATAAATGCTTTCCGGTTACGGTGAGGCCGCCCGTAATTTTTGAGAGTCCCTGAACGCAGCTTGGGCAGGTTGTAAGAATCGTCACGTCGGCTTTCGGGCCTACAAGCTGCGTGATGTTCTCTTCTTTGTGCTTCCGCAGGCGGTTTGATATATCGGGTGTTGAAAAGGCGAGCGTTCCGCCCTCGCCGCAGCAGTTATCTATGATTCTGGGGCTTCTGCCGAAGATTTTCCCGAACGTTTTGTCTACGCCCAGAGTTTTAAGAGGCGAATGGCACGGGTCATGGTAAAGCATTGTCCTGAAGTTTTCGGATTCGGGGTAAAGGCCGTTTTTAACTATCAGTTCGCTCACGTCTATTATGCTCGTTTTCGGGAATATCTCCTCAAGGTTGTATTTTCCAAGCATCTCAAGGCAGGTTCCGCACGATATTACAACGTGTTCGATGTTCATGTACCTGATTGTATCCGCCATTCTGTGCAAGATGACTCTGTTTTCGTAGCTTTTGTTCTTTGCCGATACCGCGTCGCCGTTATGCAAAAGGGGATAGCCGCAGCACAGGTATTCCGGCGCGATGACCACGCGGTAGCCCGCTTTATAAAGGAGGGCCACGACCGCCATGCTGATGTCGGGGAATGTTCGCTCGGAACCGCAGCCCGGGAAGTACACCACGCTGCGCGGGTTTTCGATGCCGCTGTTCCCGAAGGAGAAGAATAGTCCGCTCTCGCTCAGGTTGAAATGTTCGCGCAGAGTCTTTTTGCCTGCCGTTTTAGGCATGGGCGCCGCAAGAATCTCGTTTATAAACGGCAAAAAGAACGCGGTTACGCGCTTAAAAGGACGATTTATGAAGTAGCCCAATCGCTGCAGCCTGTAGCCTATCTTAAAAAATACTATGCGCAGCAGGTTATTGGCTTTTATGTTCCTGCGTTTCAGGTAAAAGAGAGCGGCGGATGTCACTAACTTGAATTTGGAATGCTTGCGCTCTTTCAGCAGTTTTTTCATAGCAAGCGTGACTTCTCCGAAGTCAATGTCAACCGAGCAGGGAACCATACATTTGTGGCAGCCGGTACAGTGGCTCGCGATGTCCCGCAGCATTTTGAAATTGCCGAAACTCAGGCGGTTCGCTGTCTGCGCCTCGTAGAGAACCGCTTCGATTATAAGCGTTATGCCGAATACCTTGTTGCGCGGGCTGTAAAACATGCAGCCTGTCGGATAGTGCGTGTTGCAGACATCCTTGCATTTGCCGCAGCGCACGCATGAGGCAATCGAGCCCGAAAGCTGCTCCAGGTCGGAGGCTTCGAGAATAAAAGCCTCTTTACCGAGAAGGTTGAAAGACGGAGTGTACACTTTGCCGTGTTTAAAATCAGGGTTCAGTTTGCCGGGATTAAACAGGTCGTCGGGATCAGCGGTCTGCTTGTAGGCGGCATAGTCGTCGAGTGTTTTTTTATCTATAAATTTAAGTTTTGTCAGGCCTATGCCGTGTTCGCCTGTGATGACTCCGCCGAGTTCAACGGTTTTTTTCATTATTTTAGCGACGGTATGGTCGGCTTCTTCCATCATAGCGTGGTCGTTGGAATGCACCGGAAGATTGACGTGTATGTTTCCGTCTCCGGCGTGCATGTGAGTCGCTACTATGATTTTACGGCTTCTGCGATTTTCAAAAAGAACGGTTATCTCGTTTATGAGTTCGTTGTAACCGTGAAAAAGCCGGCGAAAACTTTCTTTGACCTTCTTTTCGATGTCAGGGAATATCTGCTTATCCCTTATCATTTCAAATACAAGGCGTTTGTCTTTGAATAACAAACGGTCTTTCGGAAAAACGTCTTTTACCGGTTTGCCGATATTTTTCAGGTACTTGTCAAACTCCTGTCTTATTTCGCCTATTTGCTGGGTAAATGCCTTCAGCTTTGAGGATATGAACGAATCCTGAAAAGGTTTCCTGGCTCCGAGGTAGGCGCTCAGACGGTCTATGATATCGATATAATTTTCGAGCTCTTTGCTGATGTTTATCATCTCAATGAAATCCGAAAAGGCGGGAAGTTTTTCAATCGGGATGACAATATCCTCGTTCAGCTTAAAGGCGTTGGTATGACGCGCTATGGCGCCGAGATGTTTTCTTTCGTTCCAGAAAGCGGAGCGCATCGCGTCGTTTTCGGCAATGAAGCCCTCGGCGTTGTAGCGCTTTATTATGTTGATGATGGACGCGCTTGAGGCTTTCAGGTCTTTCCCGTCATTGCTTTCGACATCTATAATGAGTACGGCTTTGGGCAGCTCTTTGCGCTGGGATTTGTTGCGGTAGTGTATGGCAAGCGCGTATTTGTCGTCGAGGTGCTCCAAGGCTGTCAGGTAACTTTTTTTGTTTTTTTCAAACGCTGATAGAATATCAACGATGGCGTTAGAGGCTTTAACAAGGTCATTGCCGAAGAACTCCAGACAAATCGTATCGCAATGCCTGAACGGACGGTAGAGGATGAATTTTGCCGAAACTATTATTCCGTCCCCGCCCTCTTTTTGCAGTCCGGGAACGCCCCCCAGCGCTTTGTTGGTAACGTCTTTGCCTACGCCTTCTTTCCTTATGTCGGTGCCTTTCAGGTTAATGCTTCTGACAAATTCTTCGTTGTCCTTTGTTATTTTGAAAACGTCAAAAATAACGGTGTCGCCGGGTTCGATTTTCCTGTAAGGATGATCCTTGCGTCTCACCTCAAGGCATTCCGATGCCGCGTTGATTATGCGAAAAGAATAGATGTTGTCAATGGCGGTGCCCCAAATGACGCATTTTTTTCCGCCGGCATTCTCGGATATATTCCCGCCTATTGTAGAGGCCCACGCGGATGTCGGGTCTGTCGCGAAAATATAGCCGTGTTCTTTGCAGTGCTCTATGACGTGTTCGGTAATGACTCCGGCTTCTACCTCGATTACCGGAATAGGCTCCGGGCCCGGGACCTTTTCTATGGAACCTATGCGGCAGAGTTTTTCGGTGTTTATTACCGCGGTATTTTTGAATATGGGAGTAACGCCGCCGGTAGTTCCGGTTCCGCCGCCGAACGGTATGATTTTTAAACCGAGGATTTTAGCCTCGCGCACTATTTCGGGTATCTCGTCGGGCGAATCGGGATAGATGACAACCTGAGGGTACTCAACGCGCCAGTCGGAGGCGTCGGTAACGTGAGACACCTTGTCGAGCGCCGAGAAACTTACATTTTTTTTCGATGTTATAGAATGAAAACCATGGGTTATTTTCAATCTGGCGCGTTTTTCTTCGGCGAACGACTTGTAGAACTTACGGTCGAGCTCTCTCGCCTTTGCCACGAGGCTCAGCACCTTGGGGTTATCCGAGCTTTTTTCTATCATGGACAGCTTTGTTTTATGCCGTGAGCGAAGCTTGCGGATTTTCTTGGGATGCTCCAGAAAGTCGTTGAATATGTACGGATTGCGGTCTATTATGAAGATATCGCCCAGTATCTCAAATATAAGTTTGGCGTTTCTTCCGGTAACTCGGATTTCCCTGAGTTCGTTGACTATAGCCCATGTTTCTTCGTCAAAATACCGCAAGATTATGTCTTTATCGGTAAAAGACGTATAATTGTATGGAATTTCCCTATAAAGAGAAGATAAGTTGTTCATCAAAAAGCCCCTATTTTTATTGGAGACGTGAATACCATTACTGCCGATGGAGTCAAGATTAATATTAAATTAATCTTGACAAGATTAACATAGGGATATTTTGTTACAATATCCATCGGAAGGAATCAAAAAAATTCTGGGTTTCTTCCGGTGTCCGATATTTTTGAGAATGTGGCCTTAAATAGCCTTAACCGCCGCGTAAGCGAAGCGGTCGTAAAACATAGGAGGAGAGCATGAAACTAATCAGCGCTTCTTTCTTTGCTGTTCTTTTCATGGTAGTGGCGTCGGCAGGCGTATACGCCGCAAGCGACCACTCCAAATTTGGAGAACTCAGAAAGAATTTTAACACTCCCGAAGACGTAACGAGGACGTGTCTTGGCTGCCATACCCTTGCCGGACAAGAGGTTATGAAAACTTCACACTGGCAATGGAGCAAAAAAGCCGTAAATTACCCCGGCAAAGAGAGAGAAAAAGTTCATATCGGTAAAAAAAATCTGATAAGTAACTTCTTTCCCGGTATAGCCTCAAACGAAGCCAACTGTACAAGATGTCATATAGGCTACGGTTGGAGAGATGACGACAGTTTTTTGGGTAATGCCTCAAAAATCGATTGTCTTGTATGCCATGATCAGAGCGGAAAGTATGTAAAATCACTTAACGGCTCCGGTTACCCCTCTGTGAACGAGACAAACTATCAGACCGCGGCAGCGAGCGTCGGCAGGCCGACCAATAAAAATTGCGGGCAGTGCCATTTCGAATCTCACGGCGAGGGCAGCGGCGTACTGCGCGGAGATTTGACTAAGGCTCTTATACGGAAAGACTCCGGAGATATTGATATACACATGTCGCCCGCCGACAGAAAAATGGTGTGCGTTGACTGTCATTCTACCAAAAAGCATGACATAAAGGGGCGTGTATATTCCTTATCCGGCGGTTCCAAAGACAGAGTAAGCTGTGAAAACTGCCATACAAGCAACCCGCATACGCAAAAACGCTACGTTGAAGAATCGAGCACCGTAGGGGAAGACGGCCGCTACGAAATTTTTGATTACAGGACTATGCTGTTCGGACGGGAAAAACCCGCCAACACTTTTAAGAGCCGCCTTCTTGATAAACACTATGAGAAGGTTTCATGCCAAGCCTGCCACATCAATCATTACGCGACGACCGGTAAAACAAGGCTTAGCTGGGATTGGTCGAAAGCAGGGCAAAAACCGGCAGACGAATCAAAGATGAGGGATGGCGACGGCGCTATTTTATTCTCAATGGAAAAAGGCGAGTTTAAGCTCGGCGCTAATCTTGTACCGGAATACAGGCTTCTGGGAGGACGCGTATCTCACGTACTCGTCGGCGATAAGATTGACCCGCAGGGTACTGTTCTTCTGAATCCTTCTGTTGACGCCGAAACCGACGGAAAAATATGGCCGGTAAAGGTTATGCGGGCCAAACAACCCTATGATGTACAGAACAAGACGATGATCGTTCCCAAAATATTCGGCGAAGCCGGTTCGGGCGCTTACTTCAGCGATCGCGATTGGCAGAAAGCCGCGGCAGCCGGTATGAAAGCGGCCGGCCTTGAGTTCAGCGGTGAAATCGGCTGGGTCGATACGGAAATGGTTCTGCCGATAAATCACATGGTCGGCGGCAAGAAATCCGCCCTCAAATGCGAAGATTGCCATAGCAGAGACGGGAGACTTGCCGGTATTCAGGCCGGCTGGGTGCCAGGGCGCGACAGAGTTCTGTTCCTCGATATATTAGGGATTTTGATGGTTCTCGGCGCTCTTGGGGGAGTATTATTCCACGGATTTTTACGTTACACGTTTCACCATAAGAAAGGAGAATAGCTATGAAGAAAGTATATATGTATAGCAAATTTGAAAGGCTGTGGCATTGGCTTCAGGCTTTCTTGATCTTCTTTTTGGCTCTGACCGGTTTTGAGGTGCATGGAAGCTACTCTCTGATGGGTTATGAGACGGCAACGCTTTTTCATATCTATGCGGGAATAGCGTTGGTAGTGCTTTTTATTTTCGGCATCTTCTGGTTCTGTACCACACGGATATGGAAAGCCTATGTCCCGACCAGAGTAGGGCTTGTGGAACAGGCCATGTTTTACGCGAAGGGCATTTTCAAAAACGAGCCGCATCCCTATCATAAAACCCCGGAAATGAAGCTGAATCCTCTTCAAAGGTTATCTTATATTGCCTTTGGCGCTTTCATGCTGCCGGTTATGCTTATTTCGGGTATTCTGTACCTGCTTTCGGTTAACGGCGTTATTGCTTTTGAATCGGTGATTTGGCTTTCGATTATCCATACCTTCTTTACTTTTGCAATTCTCGCTTTTGTAATTGCGCATGTATATATGACTACGATGGGTCATACAATATTTGCTGAAACAAAAGCGATGATAACAGGCTACGAGGAAGAAGAGCATTGATTTTGAAAAATATGTAAAAAATGAAAAACGCCCCTCAAAGGGCGTTTTTTTTATGTTTTCTTTAAAAAAAAATTTATCAGACGCCCTTCCCATTCGTATATACTATATGAGAAAAATAATGAACGGGGCAAGATGTTTTCAAAAATACTCTCCCTCGCGTTGAGCGGCATTGAGGCCGTAATTATAGAGGTTGAGGTCGATATAGTAAACGGCCTCCCCAATGTGGCCATTGTGGGGCTTCCTGATTCTACTATCAGAGAATCAAGGGAGCGTATACGCTCTGCTATTGTAAATTCGGGTTATATTTTCCCTCCCCGCAGTTTTGTCGTGAATCTCGCGCCCGCCGGTTTTAGAAAACAGGGCGCCAATTTTGATTTGCCGATTGCCGTATCAATTCTCAAGGCTTCGAACCAGATAGACCCTTCGCTGCCTCTTATCCCTATGGTCGGCGAATTGTCGCTCGACGGGGCAGTAAAACCAATAAGAGGCGCTCTTTCAATGTCTATCGCGTTAAGCAAAACTAAACGCAAAGCGTTGATAATTCCATACGCGAACAGGTATGAGGCGTCGGCCATACCCGATGTTGATGTGTATCCGGTAAAGAGCATTGCCGAGGCGGTCGATGTTTTGAACGGGTACGCCGAGCCTTTTCGGGGGAAGACCGGGCCTGCGCCTCTTCCCCTTGCCGCGGCGCAGGCCGATATGGCTCTTATTGCGGGACAAGAGAGCGCGAAACGCGCTCTTGAGATAGCCGCTGCCGGAAGGCATAACATTTTGCTCTATGGTTCTCCGGGCTCGGGCAAAACCATGCTTGCCCGCAGTTTCCCTTCAATATTGCCGGAACTCGAATACGCGCAGTCGCTTGAAACAACCATGATCCATTCGGCTGCCGGCAAATTGCCCGCGGACGCCGGTCTTATGACGCAGCCGCCCTTTTGCTCGCCTCATCATACCGCCTCCGACGCGGCCCTTGTGGGCGGCGGAATCATCCCAAGCGCGGGAGAAATTTCTCTTGCCCATAACGGAGTTCTTTTTCTGGACGAACTTTCGGAATTCAAAAACAATGTGATACAGGCTCTGCGCCAGCCGCTTGAAGAAAACAAAGTAACAGTTTCGCGGGCCAACGGCGCCTTTTCGTTTCCGGCCGATTTTATATTGCTTGCGGCGGCAAATCCGTGCGGCTGCGGCTATCTGTTTGAGGAAGATACCGAATGTATATGCGTTCCCAAACGCGTGCGCGCCTATTACAATAAAATAGCCGGTCCCATTATAGACCGCATAGACATGGAGATGCTTGTGAACAGGGTGCCGTATCAGAAACTGATTAAACAGAGAGAGGGCGAAAGTTCCGGGACGATACGCGGGCGCGTTATAAGGGCGGCGGAAATACAACGGGAAAGATTTAAGGGAAGTTCGACGAAAAGCAATTCGGGCATGAATAATACGGAGATAGACAAGTATTGCGCGTTAAACGACGAATCCGGCGCCTTCCTTGAAAAGATACTGATTTCCCGCAGGCTGACTGCGCGTTCGTATCACAAAATACTCAAAGTCGCGAGAACCATAGCCGACCTTGACTCTGCCGCCAATCTTGAACGAAAACATATTCTTGAAGCGGTAACCTATAAAAATCTGCAGCAGAATTACGAGTCTGTGAAAATTTCGGCAAAACTTGCTTAGTAGCCTCTTTCATTTTTTGAAAAAATACATCCGCAGTAATTCTGTCTGTAGAAGCCGTACATGCGGGAAAGTTCAACGGATTTTTTGTAGCCGTCCTTCTTTTTGAAATCGGCCTGGTAGAAATCCGCGCTATACGCGCCGCTAAGTTCCGCTCCGGCTTTATTTATCATATCCGCGTCTTTGTGAGGACTTATTGAAAGAGAGGTCGCCACAGTATCTATTCCAAGTTCGGAGGCTTTTTCAAACGCGGCTCTTAACCTGTAGCGAAAACAGGCGAAACATCTCGCGGAACGCTCGCCATAACCGGCAAGAGGCGATACCTCGGCTAACCATTCATCGGTTTCTCCGGCGGATTCTATCAACGTAAATCCCTTCATGGCGGAAAAACGCCTTAATTCATTTAACCTCAGGTTAAGTTCCGCTTCGGGGGATATATTGGGGTTAAAAAAATAAGAAACGACATCGAAAGAATCTTTAAGCAATTCATAGACATAGCACATACAGGGCGCACAGCATGTATGCAGGAGGATAGTTTTTTTTGCGCTCACTTTTAATAAATACTGCCAAAATCATCAATTTTTTTAAAATAAACATACAGGAAAAATTTTAAACGTCAATATTTTTTTGCTAAGATAAAAAAATTATTGAAAAGACTTTATTGTGTTAAATCATACTTTTTTTGAAATCCGCGAAGAAATTATTCTATGGCAGACAGGAAATTCAATAACTAATGAGAGAGCTAATATTGTCATGAATCTAATCAGACTGCAACAATTTGTGCCGAATTTGATCTTCACCTATTTAATAATCATACTTCAATTGCTCTATACTATTCTATTTGTAATTAATGGAATCACAGGGTATTCATTAGATATTGCAGGAATATCCGGTATAATTTTCAGCTTTTTGACTCTCATAATACTTCTTTCTACATTTGAAGTTTTCTTTGTGAATAGACGCATAAAAAAAATATTTTTCACGCTTTTTCTGATTATTATATGGGCATTAAACGCGTATCAGCTTACGTCCGGATCAACTTTGTCATTTTCGGTTGTAGAAACCAATATTGGCATAAGTTTTTCATGGGAAGCCTTCTCGGTAATAGCTTCATACTTTAGCTTATGGAATATATTAATCCTTATAATATTTCTATTTATAATTATCATCATTGAATATAGACGCCCAAGCGGCGATATCAAGGAAGATGTAAAAATCAGACATGGAATACTTGGGGCGTTTATATGGGTAATTTTAGTATTTATACCTGTTCAGAGCGGCGACGGGTTTACTCTATTTATAAAGAGCGTGTTTTTTAACAGCAAAAAAATCTATCAAAGAGGACAGCTTTCTTTAGAATATCCGTACGAAAAAGATTTTATGCTTCTTACGCCTTTTCATTCATCGGTCCCGGAAAATAAAAGGAATAGGCCTCATGTATTTCTTATACTCATTGAGTCTTTCAACGCTAATTTTGTCGGGAGTAAAGCTCCTGATGGAATGGACTATACACCTAATTTTAATGCGCTTATAAACAAAGGTCTGTACATTGAACGATTTTACGGCAATTCGATGCAGACATGCAAAGGGCAAGCAGCAACCTTTTTCTCCGTACTACCAAGTATCAAAGGCAAGATATTTGTAAATTATCCCAAACTCGGTATTAAGGGATTCCCTGAAATATTAAGAGAGTCAGGTTATGAAACTATTTTTTTTCAGGCATACCATGACTTGAAATTTGATAATACGTATAACGGCATGATTAAAGCGGGATTTTCTGTTGTGAAGACATACAACGAGTTCAGGCGCAAGGAGGACAAGCCATATATATGGGGGTGGGGTATAGAGGATAAGATCTTTTATGAAAGGTTTTTTGAAATGTTAGATTCGATGCATGCCGAAACTCCTGAAAAACCGTTTTTTGCCGGCTTAGCAACGGTATCCACACATATACCATTCACAATGCCTCAGAGAAAACGGACAGTATTTAAAAATCCTAAAAACATAAAGGAAAATTACTCAAATGCAATTCGCCTTAGTGACAGCCAGCTTCCTGTTTTTTTTGAACTGCTTAATGAAAGGGAATATTTGAAAAATTCGATTGTAATAGTTACGGCAGATCATAGCTTCCCGATGAAGGAACATGGAATATATAACAATGAAGTATGTTTCTATGATGAGACATTTAGGATTCCTTTTTTAATGATATGGGATGGAGTTATAAAGCCGGAAAGGGTTGCGGGGGCTGCATTTTCTCAAATAGATATAGGCCCGACAATTATGGATATGCTCGGGATATCCCAAGTTAAGCACAACATGACCGGTACATCCATATTTGATTTAAACGCTAAACGTAAAGTATTCCTGATTCAGCCATATAATGGAATATTCTTGCAAGTACTGGAATATCCGCTAAAATATATTTTGCATCTAAAAACAAGAAAGGAATATCTATTTGATCTTGAAAGAGACCCCATTGAAAGAATCAATTTAATTTCCGAAAACGGCAATGAAACTACGGCGAATAAACTCAGAGAGTCTCTTGAATCAATTTATCTTAATCAGAGGTTGATTGATGAAAATAAAATTATAAATAGGACTAATTTTTCGCAGTAAGCTTTACTTGTTTCTTAAAAAGCTATAATCGATATGCCGAGCGAGAGAAAAGCCAGATGCTTGGTTTTGCCGCTTTCGTGGCCGAAGTTTTGAATATACGCGTAGTAGGCCAGCGTATTTATCGCTATTCTTTCCGTAATAGGTAAATCCAATAACAAGTCGGCCGACGACCATTTTTCAATGGTGCCGGTGGGTCCGGGTATATATTTTTTATCCCGTCTTTGGGTATAGGGCATATACGCGTCAAGCTCTCCAGGATTTTTGAGTCTGAAATCTATTTCGCCCTTGCGCAAATAACTAAGCGCGAGGTTCAGTTTTATGCCGTCTTTTGAGACCGCGGTATATATGAGGGAGGCTTGTTGAAGGTCGCCTCCCAGGCTGTAACCGAGCGGCACGTCAAATTTAACTTCTCTTTGAGTCTGTCGTTGATACATAGTCACATAGGGCGCCAAATCAGAATATGTCCAGCCGTCGATGCGCGTCAGTTCAAGCGCTACGCGGTGTTTTGTTACCGTATCAAACGGCAGAATAAACCAATAGCCTATCTGCTGTCCCATGGCCGTAGGGTCTTTGTTGGATTCCCCTTTTACGTATATTTCGTTGGCTACTACTTCGGCAAAGATAAAGTGCCCTTTCGCCGGCACCCATGAAATATCTATCGCGGCATAATAGCTGTTATATACGGATTCGTAAATGTTATGATAAATACCGAACGGGTTTACCATGTTCATGTCGGGAACTTTGCCGCCGACTAAGGTCATTTCGCCTATGCCTATTGTCAGCGTATCGGCAGGGGCAATTTCAATCCTGTGAAACGCGAACATTTTGAGCGGCTGATATTGGTAGTCAATTGCCGGCGGGGCCGGGGGGGAGATACTCGCGTCTCCATCAAGATAGAGTTTTTCTTCTTTTGTAAGATAGGATGACGACATCCCAAGCATATAGTAATACTTTACACGTTTGCTGTAAAAGCTGAAAGTAAATTGGTCATAGTACGGCGCCAGACTGTTTTGGAAGAGGTTGCCCATAATTCCGTTACCGGAGCCGCTTTTAAAGCGGCCGAGCGCCACGGAAAAATGATCCGAGGCGAAAGACATATAGCCCTCTTTGGGCGAGTCGCCTGACTCATAGTATTCAGCCGAGGCCGGATGTAGTACTCCTTTTCCGTCTGCCAGCGCCTCTTTTGAACATGACGCGGTATAGACGAGTTTGGCGTAAAAGCTGTCTTTTATACCAAACCCTGCCGTGAAGTTCACCGCATCCGGTATCTTGTCGTACAAATAAATGAGATGTGTCGGCATCAATCTATCTTTACTATTGTATGGACTGTAGTATACGCCGACAAACGGCGCGAGCGTTAAATTCGCGCTGGTTGTAAGCTCGTCGTCTTTCGAGTCGTCATTGAGTACGCGGTTTTTAAATTCGCGCCTTGTCTGGGCGTGCTGGCTGGTGGCTATATTTTTCCCTGAGGCTATGGCCGAGAATTCGGCGCTTTGATATTCCTTGCCTGTTCTATATATTATTTCGGCTCCGTTTCCGGCCCAAAGCGGGACTGAACAAAAAGCCAATATAATGCATGAAAAGACCGACTTCACGCGCATATATTATTTAACAATCAGAACCGGAACGGTAGACTGCTGTATTACGGTATGGCTTACGCTGCCGAGCAGTTCCTTTATTCCGCTTAATCCTCTGCTTCCCATTATGATAAGGTCACAATTGTGTTCTTTGCAATGGTTGAGTATGATGTTTGGCGCCGCTTTGCCTTCCACAAGAAAAGTTTCGCATCTGTTAGGGAAACTTTTCATGTAATCCATAGCTTTGGCGAGAACCTCTTTGCCGTGGTTGTTGAAATTATCGGCAATGGATTTAGCTACAAACTGGTCTATACCGCTTATTATCGGTACATCGATTATATGAATTATATCTACTTCTATCGCGGCGTCTGTTTTGGCTATTTCCGCCGTTTTTTCAAGCGCCCTGCTGGCGATTTCGGATTCGTCATAAGCTATGAGAATTTTGGAACAAATCATAAGAGCCTCCTATTAAACAATATAGACATCCTTTATAATTTAAGCGGTTTTTTCAATAATTTTTTATAGCTGCGTCATAAAAATGTAGTTCAGATTCCTTCCGGCATCGCCGTGTCTGTGGGAAAAAAACTCGTCCGTATTTTGCAGGTTGCAGATCCCGCAATTGAAGATGTTTTCCCGCGGAACCCCCTCCGCGGCGAGGGAAGTTGTGACGGCCGCCCATAAATCCGTGAAAAGGCTGCCGCCGCGTCTCTCTGTGTATTCGGGAAAGTACTGTGCCACATCTTCTTTTACTTCATAGGATTGCGGGCCAATGGAAGGCAATATACAGGCGAGCAAGTCGTCTCCGGAGCAGCCGAAACGTTCTTTCATGAGCGCGGCGGCCGCTCCGGAAATTCCAAGGCGGGTTCCTTTCCAGCCAGAATGAACTGCGCCGACCGCCCTTGATTTTTTGTCAGCGATAATTACCGGCACGCAATCGGCCGCGCGGATTACAAGGCATACTTCTTTAAGTGATGTAAGCATAGCGTCTGCCGTTCCGTAAATGTCAAGAGGCGCGGCAGGCTTTTCCTCAACGATTAATATGCCGCGCCCATGTACCTGCTCCAGCGAGAGTATGTCTTTTTCTGGCAGCCCTGTGGCCGCGCCCAAGATCCTTTTTTCGGCCAAACGCACTCCCTCGCGGTTTTGCAGGTAATCGACGTTGTTTACGGCGCGGCCAGCGCAGCCGGCTTTTATATTGGCCGGCAACCCGTTGATTTCATAGAAGGCAGCCTTGTTTCTTGTAAAAGATATCATAGGAGAATCTCAAACGGCCTGCGTTTTCGGAAAGCGACGAGTTTTCTGTAACCGGCTGCTTTGAGTATGTTTACTGCAGTATCGTACCCGTACCCCACCTGCTCGGGCGAATGCGAATCCGACCCCATCGTTACAGGCACATTACAGTTAAAAAAAATATCAAGTATTTCTTTTGACGGGTATATCTCTTTTATCGGTTTAGTGAGTCCCGACGTATTGAGTTCAAAGGCGGTTCCGGTTTTTGCCATTTTTTTAGCGATTGCCTCAATTGCGCCGGTAAAGGCACGGCGCGGTCTGAAACCGAATTTTTTTAACAGGTCGAAATGACCTGCTATGTTAAAGAGGCGGCTCTCCACAAGTTCCGACATTATTTTATAATACTCTGTGTAGATATCGTCTATATCGCGTTTTGAAAACGTCTCTATGCCCTGTTCATTGTCGAACGCCCATCCGCCTATGCAGTGACATGAACCTATAAGATAATCTATACGTTCATCCGTGAAATAGGATTTTGCGAAACTGTCATGAAGCGGATAGTCAACCTCAAAGGCAAGCAGTATCTCTATTGACCCGGCATACCTGGTTTTGGCGGCAAGAACAGTTTCAATGTAGGCCTCTGCTTCTTCTGGCCTCATGCTTTCTCCGTTGCGCACCTCTTCCGAGAGAGGCGCGTGATCGGAGAAACCGAAATAGGATGTGTTTTTTTTAATTGCCTCTTCGATATACTCGTCGGGGCTTCCCAAAGCGTGTCCGCACAAGGATGTGTGGTTGTGAAGGTTTACAAACCCCATCAATAGCCGTGGCGCGAGTAAAAATACGACATATCCAAAAGTATTTGATAGTCGGAATCGTTTACCGGAGTTATTTTTACAAAAAATTTTTCGATAGGCGCGGACGCAGACTGTCGCGCTATTATTGATATGTGGCGGTTCATGGGGCTGGCGTTTACCTTGCTGTCTTTGGGAGGCCTAAGCGTAAGTTCCGGAAGCTCGACCGATATGAATTCCTCGGGCTGATCTGCCGTATATGGGTGCGTAAGGTAAAGCACCATGGTTTGGCTTTTTTTAAGATAGATGGCGGCAAGCTCAATTCCGTTTATTTCCACATAGCGCGGGCGTATGATTACGCGGTCTATGCGTTCAAGATCGGCCTTATTCGGATGGACCGACAGGTTAAAGCGCACCTTGTCCGGAGTTATAAAGAGCGAACGCTTCCCGGACGGGTAGATCAGCAAAGGATGTATTATGTCAATGCTCTTTGTTCCGTATTTATAACGGTCGTGCGCGTAAAGATTTTGGAAGCGGCTTTTAAGCAACCGGTCTATGTCAATGCTTATATTTTCTTCCAAACTCTTTGTTTGGGTCTCCGTATCACGCCGCTCGTCATAGCAATATTCTTGTATATCAAACATAAAAGTATCAGACGAAGAGAAGCGATAATTGTCAAGAATTTTGCGGAATTGCCCGACAGTTTCGGGCTCTGTTATGCTGAAATTTTCAAGAGAAATGATTTATAAAATGTTGACAAGCAAATGAAAAATGTTTTTCATACTTATATGAAAAAACGGCGGTTTATTGTTTTATGCATAGCAGGTCTTTCGGCAATGATTATTATTTCAAATTGTAAAACATTAGGCAAATTACCCCGCGGCGAACGCTTGGAAAAGGTACAGGCTTCTCCGAATTACCGTGACGGGAAATTCCAAAATCGTTTGCCGACGCCCCGGATCCCCGACGATAAATCGGGTTTTAGAATGATGTATGATTTTCTTTTCCGCAAGGCGGAGAACTCGCGTCCTGACAAGGCATTACCGGTAATAAAAACCGATTTAAAGCAGCTTGAAATAAAAGAAGATGTATTGGTATGGATGGGACATTCTTCTCTGTTTATACAGGCGGGCGGCGCGAAATTTCTAATCGACCCCGTATTGGTAATGGCCTCGCCTGTTTCTTTTGTAAATAAACCTTTTGCCGGAACAGAATTGTATAAGCCTGACGATATGCCGGACATTGACTACCTGCTTATTACACATGATCACTATGACCATCTTGATTATGATACTGTAAAAAACCTCAAGGGACGAATCGGAAAAGTTATATGCGGATTGGGCGTCGGTGAACACTTTGAATATTGGGGTTTCAAGAAAGATAAAATTATCGAGCTTGACTGGAATGATAAAACGGCGCTGCGGGAAGGTTTTGTTATTCATGCTTTCCCGACCCGCCATTTTTCAGGAAGGGGAATAGCACAGGACAGAACCCTATGGGTTTCTTTTATGATAGAAACTCCGTCTCTCAATATTTTTGTCAGCGGCGATACGGGGTATGACGCTCATTTTGCGGAAATCGGCAAACAATTTCCTGAAATAGACATTGCTATTATGGAAAACGGCCAATATGACGAAGACTGGAGGTATATTCACTTATTGCCTGATGAATTAGTCAAATCAATAAAAGAATTGAATCCCAAAAGAAGCCTGACAATACACAATTCAAAATATGTATTGGGGAAACACTCCTGGAAAGCTCCGCTGGAAAATATTTCAAATGCGGCGGAAAAGAATTCTATTAATTTGATAACGCCGATGATCGGCGAAATAGTTTATTTAAAAGATTCTGCTCAGGTGTTCGGCAAGTGGTGGGAGAAGAGTCCTCTATTCGCCGAATAGAATGGGTAAAGAAAATATGATGCCGAGACGAGGCGTTATCCGCGTGTTTGCCCAAAACATCAATAATTACACAAAATAATGAGAGGCATAAAAAAAGAGTGTAAAAATAACAGATGGACTTGATGATTGTCTGTCGTTAACAAAAAATAATAGAAAAGTGAAACCATGAACTATCTTGAAAAATTACGCAATGCCGCCGCCAAGCATAAAAGTATCGCCTGTCTCGGGCTTGACCCTGTAATCGAAGACATTCCCATTGAGGGTAAAAATCCTTCCGAGAAAATACTTGAATTCTATGAAACTATCCTCGACCGCATAGTAAAATCAGGCGAATACCCGGGCGCGGCAAAACCTAACTACGCCTTTTACGCGCAGTACGGGCTTGACGCCATAAACACGCTGAAAAAAATTATAGCAATGTACAAACAAGCCGGGATACTTGTTATACTTGACGTAAAGCGCGGCGACATAGGAACTACGGCGCGCGCCTACGCATCCGAGGCGTACGATTTTTTCGATGCCGACGCGGTAACGCTCGCTCCGTATATGGGTTACGACTCAATATCGCCGTTCATTGATAACTACCCTGAACGCGGCGCTTATATTCTTACCAAAACATCAAATCCGAGTTCGGGGGATATACAAGATATTATCTATAACGGAGCGCCTCTTTTCGAATATATGGCCGCTAAAATCATCGACTGGCACTTTGATGGAATCGGTTCGGTTGCCGGAGCGACCTATCCTGAGCAGCTTGATTCCATATCGGAAATATTCATAAAATCGGGTAAAGACGTAGCGCTCCTTATTCCGGGCGTAGGCGCCCAGGGCGGCAGCATGGAAGCCGTAATGAAAACTCTTAAGAAATTCAAAGATATAAAGATACACCGTATAAATTCATCGAGCGCCATAAACTACGCGTGGAAAAAAAAGCCGGATATGCACTACGCCGACGCCGCGGTTGAAGCTCTCAAAAAACTCAACGACGAAATCGGTCTGTAACGCCGTGTTTCAAGCGTCTCTTGTCCCGTCAAGGCGCAGCGCCGCTTGAAGCGCGGCATCGTAGTCAAAGCGCGAGGTGATCTTGATATTCATGGGGCTTCCCTCCGTTACGCTCACCTGCCTGCCGGCCGCTATGACAAGCGAGACATCATCGGTTGCGTTTTCCCCGCCTTGCGCCTGCGCAAAATCGTGGCTGCTTTTTATAAGCCGCGCTTTAAAAGCCTGCGGAGTCTGAGTATAATAAATGTTTTCTCTCGGCGGAATGTATTTTACTGAAAAATCGCTTATCTCGGCAATTGTATCCGCCGCCGGAATATAGGTCCCGGCTGCGCCTGTCTCAGCCGCTTTTGCCGCGCATTTCAGTATCATTTCTGCCGTAACAAAAGGGCGGGCTGCGTCATGAATGACAATAATGTCGTCATCGTTGCAGCTTATTGAGTTTACCGCTTTTCTTGACGAAACCTGCCGTGTATGCCCGCCCGCAATGACAGACAATTTTTTGCCGCAATCATCCGTCAAAGATTTCATGCGCGGTATCTCGTTTTCCGGACAGGCTATCACAATGCCCTCCACCTCGGCGCAAGAGGCAAAAACGTCAACCGACCATCGCACGACAGGCCTGCTGCCCAGCATGAGAAATTGTTTAGGGATGTCGCCAACCGAGCAGCGCAGTCCCTGCCCCCCCGCCAGTATCGCGGCGTATATTTTCATGGACGCTAAAATTACCTTGTAGATAAAAGATGCGCAATCTGCGCCCGTAAATTTATCATATACGGTCCTAAAGGCTGCTTTGGGGGCGGCAGGAAGTCATATATTTCGGTTTTTAACTTATCGGCAACAATGTTGATGTCATCGCCGTTCTCATCAAGAAGTTCGTATACTCTTGGTTTAAAAAGCAAAGTCACCTCAAGGGAACGTTTCAAAAATTTTTCAGCATCCTCTTTGCCTTTAAAAACTATGCGGTGCCCCTGAAAAAGTATATCCGCGGGAATAGTTGAAATCCGCTTTAAAGAAGAAAGGTACGGCTCATAACCAGATACAAATTCAACAATGACATCCCCTTCCGAGCTGTCGAATGCTCCGCCGGCTTCGCCGGCAAAAAGTATTTTCCTCGACGGGATATAATAACTCAAGTGATCCCTCGTATGACCGGGGGTAGCTATAACCTCGACTTTAACGGAATCCCCGATATCGATAATATCGCCGTCTTTAAGAATAATGTCGATTTCAAAGGGGGCAAACGGTTCATTCGTTAAAAGTTCAGGGCCGTTTTCCAAAGCTATGGCCTCAATCTCTTCCGCGTTGAGTCTGGTTATCGTATCTATGGCGCTCTGTTTCTTGAGGATATCGGCGCTTTGCTGCGAAGCCGCTATCTTCATCGAGGGGAACGCCTTTTTTATGGCTGAAGCCGCTCCGCAGTGGTCCCAATGCGCGTGAGTGAGAAACATTATCTCAGGGCTTTTACCCGCAAGTATGTCGCGTATGTCGCGTATATATCTGTTTGCGACACAGCTTATGCCCCCTTCAAATAATACCGGACGTTCGATATTTACAAGAGTTACCGGAAAAGCCGAAATACCGGTAAGGTGGACGCCGTCGGTAACCGCTCCTATTTCTTTTACAAACATAAGACCTCACTTTTCATAAATCTAAAATAATTACTCCGAATCGGATTTCCCGAGAAGCCGCCCCCAAATGAAACGCTTGAGATCGGGCGGCATTTTTTTATCTCTCTGCTGCTTTATAGCGTTAACCGTTGTCTCGCTCACTATATCCCAAAGAGACTGTTTGTCCTGACAGTATTCAAAAAAATCAAGGTCTGCCTGAAAAGCTCCTTTAAACTTGCGCGCCCCGCCGGATAGCGTAATATGTTTTATTATTCCGTTAAGGTCTATATCGGCATTTTTAGTACGGACGGAGACGTCTAACATCAGCCTTGGGGCTTTTTTTCTTTGGATTATGGCAAAGACAAATATTACGGCGGCCTGGTTCCGTCTCACCAAAATGTCGGCTATAATGGCGATGCTGTCGCGATCGGATTCTTTAATATAGCCGATACCTGCTATAAGCCAGTCTTTGTAAACAACGTGTTCGGCAACGGCTCTGTCAAGCCCTACTGATGTAGCGGCAGACATGGGCACGCCCGTTATCTTGTTTATAAGCTCGTTGTCCGCGTACGAGGTTACATACACTAACGCCTCAAAATCATGCCGAGAAGCCAGGTTGTAATCATCGGTATCGGCCTGAAGCCCGAACAGGAGAGCTGTCATCATATGTCTTTTTTCAGAATTTTTAAATTCAATGTCCAATTCCCGAAGCAGCAAGGCAATGATAGTACAGGTCGAACCTGCCGAGGGCATTAAGTATGAAAAAATCGGATGAACGTCTTCTTTGGTTTTTTCGTGGTGATCAATATGAAGGACGCACGGCAGGTCTGCGGGTTCGTCCATCTTTGCCGATTGATGATCAAGAACGGCATAAGCGTCAAACTTATCCGCTGAAACAGGATGCTCCGTTATTTTAAGCGGGATGCCGAGTTTATTTACAAAAATTTTATTCTGCGGAAGCGCGAGTTGCTGCTTCCCGACAATTTGGGCTTTTATTCCCAAATGACCGCATATTATTTTTATAGCAAAAGAAGAAGCCAATACATCGGGGTCAGGAGAACCCTTTACAAGAATCAGGATATTTTTAAACTTTTTAAGGGCATTGATAAATTCATTGGCTTTTTCTTTCATCTCTGTCCCTGTCAGTTTTTCGTATAATTAAGCAAGCCGCCGGCGAGCAAAATATTGCGCTGTCTCTTTGAGGCAAGAAGATCAAACTCGAAAATCTTTCCGTCTATCTCAACAGGGACAACTTCGTTTTCGGCAATATGTTTCAAAAGATTGTTCGCCGCAAATTCAGAACCTTCTTTAACAGCGTCATAATCATTTTCATTTTTAAAAACAAGCGGCAAAATACCGAAATTAATAAGATTCGCGGAATGTATCCTTTCAAAAGATTTGACCATCACAAGACGCACTCCAAGGTACATCGGACATATAGCGGCGTGTTCCCTGCTTGACCCCTGCCCGTAACTGTGACCGCCCGCAATAGCGGTAAATATTCCGTTTTTTTTATTCTCGCCGGCAATTGAGGCAAACGAGGGTGCAACGCCTTCAAATACATACTTTGAGTATTCCGGTATATTGGAACGGTATTTAAGTCTGGAACCGGCGGGCATTATATGGTCGGTCGTTATTTTGTCGCCCACCTTAAGTCCGATGCGTCCGGCAATTCTATCGGGGAGCGGTTCCGTATATGGCGGCTCGCCTATATTCGGCCCCCGGAATATTTCGGTGGAAAATTTTGACGGCGGAATAATCATTGAGTCGTCAACATGAAAATCTTCGGGCATTGGAATATAAGGATAATCAACAGACGGGTAATCCAAAGGGTCAACTAATTCTCCCGCAAGCGCGGAAAGGGCGGCGGTTTCAGGGCTCACCAAGTAAATCTGTCCGGATGTTGTTCCGGAGCGTCCTTCAAAATTTCTGTTATTGGTACGCAGCGATACGCCATCTGTCAAGGGAGCCTGTCCCGAACCTATGCAAAAACCGCAGGCAGTTTCCATAATTCTCGCGCCGCTTGCAAGTATGTCGGAGAGGGAACCGTTGCGGGCAACCATCTCCAAAACCTGTTTCGAGCCTGGAGCTACGATGAAACTCAAATTGGGTACAGCCTTTTTACCGGCTACTATGCGCGCTACTGTTACTAAGTCTTTGTACGAAGAGTTTGTGCAGCTTCCGATTGCGACCTGATCTATTTTCATGCCGCGCAGATCTTTTACTTTCCTGATGTTATCGGGAGAATGCGGACAAGCAATCATCGGTTCAAGCCGCGACAAGTCAATATCTATAACCCGCTCATAATCCGCGCCCTGATCCGGAAGAATTTCTTTCCAGGACCCGCCGCGCTGCTGGGCATTGAGAAAATCAAGTGTAAGCTGATCGCTCGGAAATACGGATGTCGTAACGCCGAGTTCGGCCCCCATGTTAGCGATGGTTGCGCGTTCCGGAACGGTAAGGGTCTGGAGGCCGGGGCCTGTGTATTCCAGCACGCAACCTACATTGCCCTTTGTGGTAAGTATTTCCATGATGCTCAAAATTACGTCCTTTGCCGTAACCCATGGCCTCAGACGGTTTATGAGGCGTATATTTATGACTTTGGGCGCGGTAAGAAAGAAGGGCCCCCCTCCCATAGCGACAGCGACATCGAGGCCGCCTGCCCCTATAGCAATCATGCCGAGAGCGCCCCCTGTAGGAGTATGGCTGTCCGAGCCGAGCAATGTGGCGCCCGGATTTCCGAAACGTTCAAGGTGAACCTGATGGCATATCCCATTACCGGCTTTTGAATAGTATATGCCGAAATTCGCGTTCATGGTCCTCAGGTACTCATGGTCGTCGGCATTTTCAAAACCCATTTGAAGCGTGTTATGATCGACATAGGATACCGATAACTCGGTCTTTATCTTGGGAAGTCCCATCGCTTCAAATTGAAGGTAAGCCATGGTGCCGGTAGCGTCTTGCGTGAGGGTTTGATCTATGCGTATACCTATTTCGGCGCCCGGAAAACATTCCCCTTCAACAAGATGTTCTTTTAAAATTTTGTATGTGACAGAATCGCCCATCTACATTCCCCTATGTGCCGGTAGCATGAAACCTGTTTAATTAAACAGGCAAGCATTTTATCCGGATAACAGCTTTTTGGATGATTTTCAACATTAATCGGCAAACAAAGAGCCGGTTTACTTTTTTGCTTAAAAAGAATAAGTCGGCTCTTTTTTAATTAAAATTTCTTTTATGCAACCTTCACCGGCAGAAAAATAGACAATTTGCGATTCTATTATAGAGTATTCTTTCAATAATTTATTAAATGCCTCGCTCTGCTGCAAAGCCGGAGGGCAACTATCCTTTAAGTATCCGGTATTAATAAAAATTGTTTTCATTATAAGTCCTTTGTTGGAAAGATTATACAAGTAAACTATTCATTTTATTTGTTTTTTTGTCCAGCACTTTATAAAAAAATAACATCAGGCTATTTGCGCATGTGGATGCCTCTGCGCGACAATTCCTGTTTGACCTGCCTTATCGACAATTCCCTGAAGTGAAAAATAGAGGCAGCGAGCACGGCATCGGCTCCTCCGTCCGCAAAACCGCTGTATAGGTGATCTATATTTCCGGCCCCTCCCGAAGCTATAACCGGAATGCTGACAGCATCGGCAACAGCCCTTGTCAGTTCTATATCATAACCGGTCTTTGTGCCGTCCTTATCCATGCTGGTCAAAAGAATTTCGCCCGCCCCCAAATCCTGAGTTTTTTTTGCCCACTCGACGGCGTCGAGTTCTGTAGGGGTGCGGCCGCCGTGCAGGTAAACCGTCCAGCCTCCACGGCTGTTGCGTTTTGCGTCAATTGCCGCTAAAATACATTGGGAACCGAAACGCACAGCCGAATCGCTTATAATCTCAGGAGTTTCAACCGCCGCCGTATTTATAGATACCTTATCGGCTCCGTTTTCCAGAATAAGCCGCACATCCTCAACCGTGCGTATGCCCCCGCCAACAGTAAACGGGATGTGAACTGTTTCGGCGACATTTTTCACCATATCAAGAATAATATTGCGCTTGTCCGATGAAGCCGTAATATCCAGGAAAACAAGCTCGTCGGCTTCTTCCTCGTCATAAAATTTCCCATTTTCAACAGGGTCTCCTGCGTCTATGAGGTTTACAAAATTAACGCCTTTAACGACTCTGCCGTCTTTTACGTCAAGGCACGGAATAATTCTTTTGGCAAGCATCAAAACTCCAAAATTAAAAATCTATTGACATATTGTTTCCGATAATACTCTATGTCAATGCAATTGTAAGTTGGAGGGCTAAATGGCAAATGTTTTTATGCCCAAACAGAACCATTCTGTTTTTTCATGGGAAAAGTTGGGCGACATAAAAGCCGGCAGAGAAGAACTCGGCGAAGAGGTGCCTGTTCTTGTATATCGTCTTTTCGAGTACTCCATGAACGATATTCTCAATAAAGAATTCGGATTTGACAAAACTAACGAACTTTTCAGAAAAGCCGGCCATCTCGCCGGAATCGAATACGCTAAAAACATACTGCCGCTTGACAATGAACTTAACACATTTATCTCTGCCCTGCAACAAAGTTTAAAAAACTTAAAAATCGGTATACTGCGAATAGAGAAATTCAACGATGATACCGGTGAATTTATTCTTACCGTAGCGGAAGATTTAGACTGTAGCGGATTACCTCCGACTGACGAAGTTGTATGTAACTATGATGAAGGATTTATATCCGGAATTATGGAAGCTTACACGGGGAAACCATATATCGTAAGAGAGATAGACTGTTGGGCTAATGGCCACCGCGTTTGCCGTTTCAAAGGCAGCGTCATCAATTAAATAATAAATGGATGGGAAAAATCCAACTGAAATATCGAATGCTCAAGCATTAAATATGCTATTTGAGTATTTGCGCAATATTCTTTACTCTCCGTATACGGAAGAATCAGCCTTTGAAAAATTTCCCACCGAATTTCAACAATTGGGAATGGGGATGCAGTTCCTGCACAAATGCGTTGCAGAAATGCGGACTTTCGCGAACGACCTCTCAAAAGGAAGACTTAACACACAGCACCCCAGCGTTGAAAACGGCTTGGCTGCGCCGCTTATGTCTATTCATGGAGCTTTAAATCACCTGACATGGCTGGCGCAGCAGGTTGCCAATGGGGATTACAACCAGAC
>Ga0082212_10001038_pt1 | contig 40663 bp, 45 predicted proteins | sample TergutNt197P3_FD_71548 | JGI IMG/M metagenome (GOLD analysis project Ga0082212, IMG submission 71548) | Neocapritermes taracua P3 segment gut microbial communities from Petit-Saut dam, French Guiana - Nt197 P3 | ecosystem: Host-associated > Arthropoda: Insects > Digestive system > Gut ...
CCACCCGCGCCGCTCTTCTCTCTGCTCACATCCACTGTGATCTCTCCGCCCTCATCAGTGTACTTGATAGCGTTATCAAGCAGGATCGCCAGGATTTTCCCCACAGAAGCCCTGTCGCTCTTCACGTTAACGCCGGGCTCTATGCGCATTTGAATGCTCAGCCCCTTCTCCCGCGCAAGCTGCTCCATTTCGGACACAGCGTCAGAAACGGCGCCGCCGACGTCAAAGACGCTGCAAATGAGCTCGTTGTCCTTGTCCTCGATGCACGCAAGCGACAGCAGATCGCTCACAAGACCGGTCATCCTGTCCGACGCCCTCATTATGCTGTCTATCCAGCGGAGCTGGTCTTCGACTTTACCGTCTTTGTTTGCGTACAGCACGCCGCAGTTCGCGCTGATAACGGACAGCGGCGTTTTAAGTTCGTGCGAAGCGTCGGCGACAAAGCGGTTCTGCTTTTCAAACGCTTCCTCCATCGGCCGTATTGCGCGGTTTGCAAACACGCGGCTTATAAACCAGAACGCAGCCAGAATCAGGGCGGTCAAGCCTGACAGCGTCAGACCCAGAGACCAGAGCATGCGATGGGAATCTGTGACGTCCAGAAACCGGACGTCTTTATACGCTCCGGATACGATCAGCGAAGCTTCGCCGGAAGCAATGAACTCTACGGTCAACGGGTTGACTGCGTACTGCCATGTGCGCCCCTCCAGCGAAACGGTTTGAGTGTGTACGCCTTCCTTCGTCGCCTCCATCGCGGCTTTTCTGTACGCCGCGTCCGGCAGGTTCACCATCGAGTTCACTTCAATAAGAGCGCCGTCACTGTCGACAAGCAACGAGAAGGACAAGCCCGCGTCCGGCAGGATATACCTCGCAAAACCTGCTGTCCTGAACATGTTCGGCTCTACATGGAGCACCCCGCCCGGAAAGTCGGAATTGATAGGCCCCGCAGCTATGGAGAGCTGCGGGATTATATCATTCTGAAGCTTTCTGCGATTTGAAGCCTGCTCGCGCGTATACGTCGTCAGGAATATCACGACGAAGGCGACGATGACCACTGTTGAAACCATCGCCATGTTCAGAAGCATTATCCTGTTGCGGGTCTTCCTAAACATTTTCATTGTATAGCAATCCTTTTTCGCGCAAGGGGACGGTTCTCTTGTGCTACACTTCCAGCCTGTATCCTACGCCGCGCGCCGTCCTGATTGCGACGTTCCCGTTTACAGCCGCGAGTTTCTTTCTAAGCAGGGACACCTGACTCTCTACGAGGTTGTCTGCAACGTCGGCGTCATAGTCCCAAAGCTTTTCGATGATCGTGTCCTTCGATACATAGCTGTTTCTGCGTTCAAACAGCAGTTCCAGAAGCTGGGACTCCTTAAGCGTGAGTTCGACTGTGACGTCGCTGCTGTTCATGCCGGCGTCTGTCCGCCTGTTGTCCGCCCGCGCCCCGCCGCGTGTGTGCGTGAGCGTAAGCGTGTGCGGGTTGAACTCCAGGCTGCCCACCATATACACTCCGCCGACGTTCACTTCAGGGTTTCTTCTTCTCAGCGCACGGAGTCTTGCCAGCAGTTCATCCATATGAAACGGCTTCGGAAGATAATCATCCGCCCCGTTATCGAGCCCCGTAACCTTATCGCGCACGTCGCCGCGCGCCGTAAGCATCAGTACCGGCGTTCCGATACCGGCAGCCCTCAACTCGCTAACCACATGAAAGCCGTCCTTTTTGGGCAGCATAATATCAAGAATGATAATGTCATATAACCCCGTCATGGCGCAATCCAGCCCGTACTCGCCGTCATAAGCGGTTTCGGCTGTGTAGTTGCTTTTTTGCAGAACTGCCTTAACAGCGTCCGCAAGATCGCGTTCATCTTCGATTATCAGTACTTTCATGGCGCTTATTTACCCTGCCGGTGATCCGGCTCCGTCACTGCGCTGCCGCTGCGCTGCATACTTTGACATTTTCTCATTGCAATATTCCGGCTACAGTTTCATCTGCGCAAAAATTATATATCGCTAACCTGAAATGAAGCTGTAGCGCAGATATTAAGGTATTGCACAACCAGAATACTGAAGCATCCCGGAAACGGCATTATTATACAGCAGTTCACCGGAGGAATTCCAGCAAAATATGTTATTCCAGTTTCATTTCAGGTTTGCGGGATATACTGCATGTGCATAGGCAGTCTGGTCACAAATCCGCCCGCTATAACCGGCGGGGATCGAACCCTAGCCGCCTGTCGACTGCCTACCGGAATATAACGCCCCCCTAACTTTAAAATACCCAAACAGCTACGGCTTGGAAAGGATTCAAGAAAAATGAAGAAGTACGCAAAGCAACTGATTGGCCTAATATTATCCGCGAGCCTGCTGCTCCTTCCCACAGCGTGCGCAAAAAGCGGCGGCGGTAACGACGTGAACGCCGCGGCAAACGGACGTTATGTGGAGGAAGATGTCTCTCCTCCTATTGACGGCTGGTTTATGAGCCTGACAGACCAGAACGGCGCTATTATATGTTATGACGCTGGTCTTCGCACGAGGTACATCAGCAGTGACAGCGGCGCTTCCTGGAGTTCCTCGTCTGGTCCCGGCGCCAATACGGAGCGTTACGCAACCGTGCGCGACGCCGCGCTGATGCCTGACGGCAGCCTCCTTGCGCAGATACAGGGCGAAGGACTCACGATAATTCGCCCGGATGGCAGCAGCGACCACTATCCCGTGCCGGAAATCGACAGGGCTGTAGCCGACGGAAACAGTTTCATGATATCGCTGCTGAAAGTTCTCGGAAACGACAGGCTGCTCATTGATTTCAATGTCGGCGGAATGGTCATACAGGACGGGCGGCCTATCGGCGCCGCTCCTGTCGGCGGAACATCCCTGGGACGGGCGCCGATAGGCGGCAATGGGACGCAGGTGAACCCTGATGGCGCGGTTCCTGCCGACGGAAGCTCCGGTGGGTCTCCTGTTATGCCGGGCGGCGAAGGTGAAATGATATCACAGGACGCTCCTCAGACGCAGGACGCCTCATCCGTACAAGGCGCGGTTCCGCAGAGACCCGGCGGAACGACGACCTCAGGGAATACGACAAGCGGCAGTTCTTCCGCGTTCTCCATGGACTCAATGTCCAGACAGACGTCTTTGTACGAGCTGTCAAGCGGCAGGTTCATCGCGACGCTGCCTGTCGAAAGCGCGCTTGCAGCTGCATACGATAACGAGTACGTGTACCTGATGGATGGCCGCGGTTATGTAAACGCATACAAGTTGTCCGACGGTTCTCCCTCGGGCAAGCCGGCAGTCAATCTCAGCGGGGCGGCGTCTGCTTCAGCGTCTTCAACACGCGGCCCCGGAATGCTCATAATGCCCGGAATGGGGGGCGGCGTCCTTGCCGCGTCGGGAGACGGAAATCTATACGCGCTTTATGACGGGAATATGCTGCTATGCACGGCAGGAGGCGGCGTCGATACGCTGCTGGAAGGGACAGCATACTCTCTTGGCGCTCCGAACAGCAGCGCGGCAGCAGTGTTTTCGCTGGCTGACGGCACTCTGATCGTCAGCATGCTTGAGAACATGGATTCGAATCGCCTGTACAGATACCGCCTCGACGAAAACGCAACAGTGAACCCCGACAAGACGCTCACGGTCTGGTCGCTTGAGGATAACTCCTTTGTACGAGCGGCTATTGCCGAGCTTCGAAGAGCAAATCCCGATTCGTACATTAAATATGAAGTGGCACTGAGCGGCGATACCGCGGTTTCTGCTTCGGACGCTATAAAGACTCTGAACACAAGGCTTCTCAGCGGGAACGGGCCCGACGTCCTTATTCTCGACGGCTGCCCTATCGAAAGCTACGCCGGTAAGGGCATGCTCATGGATCTCGCGGGGCTTATTGACACAAACGATATGTACGCGAATCTTCTAGCCCCGTACGTGTCCGATAATATAATGTTCTGCCTGCCGGCGCAGTTCATCATGCCGGCGCTGCTCGGGAGCGAGGAGTCCATCGGCAAAGCGCTGACTCTCAGCGAACTTGTAAGCACAGTTGTAAACGGCAACGACTCCAGCGTCATGCGCCCCGGTTCAGGCGGCTCGGGGCCTTTCTCCGGCGTCCCTGAAGACGAGCGGGCGGAACTGTACTTTGACGACGTTGAAGAACTCTGTAACATCATGTGGCTTTCCTGCGCCCCTGCAGTAGTGGACGGCAATCGCCTTGACACTGATGAGCTCAGAGCCTATCTTGAAGCGGTTAAGGCAATCAGCGACAAATACAACCTTGCTGCTCCGGACTCTGAGAACGGGCCCGGTCTGGGCGTAGCGTTCGCAAGCGGCGGCCGCGCCACTGCGCTTCCATCGTCTCTTGTCAGGTACACATCGCAAATAACAAATTACGGCGCGTTTTTCGCGGATAACATCACCATAATGCAGCTTACAATGAACCGCGGCGCCTCACTGAATTCGCACATTGCGCCATTCCCCGGGCTCGCTCCGGGGGCGTGGCGCCCCACGACAGTCACCGGCGTTTCTGCTGATTCGAAGGTCGCGGATTTCGCCGTGGAACTTGTCAAATCAATGCTCTCACTGGATGTACAGCGGATAAATTACGGTGAAGGGCTGCCCGTCACGCGGGCGGGCGTCGCGGCGCAGCTTAAGGAGCTGAACGACCGTCTGGAGGATAGCGGGCTCGGAACGTTCACCATCGATATGGACTCTCTTATCAGCAGGCTTATCACTCCGTCGGCGGAAGACTCTGTACTGATGGGCATGATTCAAGCCTCCGTCGATAAACTCTGCCTCGGCAAGCTGGACGTCGAAGGCGCTGTAAAGGAAATTGAACAGAATGTCAAGAATTACCTCGCGGAAAGAGCGTAGCGCAGACGGCGCAGATACCGCGGCGCAGTCAAAGGATACCGCGCAAGTCACGGTACGCAGCAGATCGGCGGGGGCAGCGCGAGGCGCTGAAGCCGCGCCTGCGCAGGGCAGGCTTACTCGCGGCAAGCCTTTGCGTATTAAACCGTCCTCGCTCAAGGGCGAAGGCCTTGCGGCGCTCTTGCTGCTGGCTCCGAGCATGATCGGTATCTCCATATTCTTTCTCATACCTTTTATCGATACGGTACGCCGCAGCTTTTATGACGCGAGAGGGAAAAACTTCGTCGGTCTGGACGGGTACGCGTCCGTTCTGAACAACAGCGCTTTCAGGCTCGCCGCGTCCAACACAGCCAAGTTCATCGCGGTATGCATCCCACTGCTGCTTATCGTCAGCCTTGCGATCGCGCTGCTTATACGCTCCGTCCGTCCGAAGGGTAAAGCGTTCAAAACCTCATATCTCCTGCCGATGGCCGTCCCGGTTGCCAGTATCGTGCTGCTGTGGCAGGTGCTGTTCCATCAAAACGGGCTCGCGAACAATATACTGTCCGCCTTCGGCGCTCAGCGCATCGATTTCATGGGCTCAAACGCGGCTTTCGGCGTGTTGATTTTCACATATCTCTGGAAAAACAGCGGCTACGATATGATATTGTGGCTCGCCGGACTCGACGGTATCTCCGAGAGTCTCTATGAGGCTGCCAGAGTGGACGGGGCAGGAGTCTGGCAATGTTTCCGCTATATCACGCTGCCCGGCCTGCTGCCGACTGTCGGCCTTGTCGCGATACTGTCTCTCCTGAACGGATTCAAGGTTTTCAGGGAGGCATATCTGGTGGCGGGGGCCTACCCGCACGACTCGATTTACCTTCTGCAGCATTTGTTCAATAACTGGTTCCAGAACCTTGACGTCAACCGCCTGTGCGCGGCTGCGGTCCTGCTGGTCATCGTTCTGCTTGCGATCATCCTGGTCGTGCAGCGCTTCTTTAAGGAGGCTGACTGATGGAAGGGCATCCTCTAGAAAAACGTAATAACATGAACACAGAGGAAAGCCAACTCCTGTCCGGCTCGCCTGGTTTACCTGTTATGCAAAGCGTTTCCGGAGTACCTGCCGCGACCGGCGCGCGGGTTTCGCAGGGTATGGCTGCGCAGGGCGCAGAGCCTTTATACGCAGAATGGGAAATCACGGAAAGGCAGAAGATACGAGGCAGGAAAAGCGGCATAATCCTGCGTTTTGTCATCCTTTTCGCGGTGGCTCTCCTGGTCTGGTATGTGATATGGTTCATGGTTATCGGAAGCTTTATGCCCCTCGACGAACTCAGCAGCGCGATAGGTCCTGTGCTTGAAGGGACAGAGGGTACCGCCGTATGGCCGCTTCTGCCTTCGTGGCCTTCACTGCAGCCGCTGATCGAGCTGCTGCTTGACACTCCTCAGTTTTTCGTGATGTTCTGGAATACGATAATTCTGGTTCTTCCTTCCGTGCTGGGGCAGCTCCTGCTCGGGGCTCCTGCAGCCTGGGCTCTCAGCCGCCTCAGATTTCGCGGCCGCAGATTACTGACTACCTTATATATAACCCTTATGCTGCTCCCCTTTCAGGTGACAATGGTTCCGAACTTTCTTGTTATTGACTCTCTCGGTATCATGGATACTCTGTGGGCCGTCATCCTGCCGTTTGCGTTTTCAGCATTCCCGGTGTTTATTATGCTGCGCGGCTTCGACGCAGTCCCGAGGGCGCTTATCGAGGCGGCTGCGATAGACGGCGCCGGTCATTTCAGGACATTTATCAGCATCGGGCTACCGCTTGGCGTCCCCGGCATACTCTCGGCGCTTGTACTTGGTTTTCTTGAGTGCTGGAGCGCGATTGAACAGCCAATGACCTTCCTGCAGGATCCGTCCCGCTGGCCTTTGTCGCTGTACCTGCCGCAAATAGTATCGGAAAAGCTCGGCCTGGCTATGACTGCGTCATTATTGATGCTGATACCAGCAGCACTGGTCTTCCTGTTCGGGCAGAAATACCTCGAACTCGGCATCCAGGCTTCCGCAATCAAGGAGTGAGGAAATATCAAATGAATACACAGGTTGAAACTGTAAAGCATGGGCCGCTAAAACGCATTACCGCTGCCGTACGCGAGGCGGATCCGAAACAGCGCAAGGCAGCCGGGAACATCTTCAAGTTCCTCGCCGTGCTGTTTGTCCTGACTCTGATCGCAAGAGGGACAAGCGGCGCTACGCTGGCAAAGGTCGAACTGTCCTCACCGCAAAGGGCGCTGATAATGGAGGCCGTTACGGGCAGCGCTGTGGTATCGTCAAAAAACACGGTGGAAATCACTGCTCCCGAAGGTTTGACTATTCTTGAAATGCTTGCGGGCTCAGGTCAAAGCGTCAACGCCGGCGACGCCGTTGCGCGGTTTGACGCGGATGAAGTCGCCCAAAAACTCGCAAGAGCCCTCGCCGAACTTGATAAATCGCTTATCGACCTTGGAAAACTGGAACGCGTCGATGAAGCGGATTCTTCTTCAATAGACTCCGCTCAGCGCAGCCTGCGCAGAGCGCGGGAGGATTACGAAGCAACAAAGGCGCAGGGTGAGGCGGACGTCCAGGCAGCGCGGGAGGCCCTTGAAGAGGCGCTCGGCGTTACGGGTGACGACGTCGATATCACATCGCTGGAGAACGCGATCAGAAGCCGTCAAAGAGCGGCGGAGGATTATGACAGCGTCAAAACGCAGGGTGAAGAGGACATTGCGGCGGCCTTGAAAACCCTCGAAGAGGCAAAGGAGGCAAGCTCCGACCCCGCGGACGCTACCGCTCTTGATAACGCAAAGCGCAGCCTTGAGCGCGCAAAGGATGATTATACCTCCACAAAACAGCAGGGCGAAGCGGACGTCAAGGCGGCAAACGACGCGCTGGCAGCAGCAAAAAAGAACCCCGGCTCATATGTTGACTTTACAGCTGTTGAAACCGCGAGCCGAAATGTGCAGCGCGCGAGGGACGACAGAAGCGCCGTCAGGGCTCAGGGCAACGCCGAAGTCAGCGCCGCGCAGGCAGCGCTCGATGAAGACCCCGGCAACGAGCTTCTGGCTCAGCAGCTGGCTGACGCAAAGAAGCGGGCTGATGAAAACTATCTCGCTGCTACGCGCAAAGTTGAGGACGCGGAAGCGTCGCTGAGAAGCGCGGAGGAGGCATACTATAAAAACTCCCAGCAGTCTGCGGACTCCCGGCAGGCGGAGATCGACAAGGCGCAGTCCTCATACGATTCCGCAAAAACAAGAGCCGAAGATAATCTGCAAAGCGCGCAGCGAAAGCTGGAAGACGCCGAGTCTTCATATCTCAAAGCTGAGCAGGACTATGAAAAAAGCACCCGGCAGACAGCCGAGTCAAAACAGGCGGAGATCGACAAGGCGCAAACCTCCTATGACAACGCATGCGTAAAAGCGTCGGATAATCTGCAAAGCGCGCAGCGAAAGCTTGAGGACGCTGACATCGCTCTGAACAAAGCTGAAAATGACTACAGCAAGAGCGAGGCCCAGTCGTCGGACAAAGCGGTCTCCGATATTGAAAAGGCGCAGTCCGCGCTGAAAAGCGCCGTCAGTAAAGCCGAGGATAATCTGCTCAGTGCAGCGAGGAAGGTCGAAGACGCTGAAAACTCGCTGACAAAAGCAAGGCAGGATTACGACAAGAGCGTTAAGCAGGCTTTTGACTCTGAAGTGCAAAACAGCGCGAGCGCCACGATTCTCAGATTTGATATAGAAAAACAGGAATCAGTCGTGAGCGAACTGGACAAGCTGATGCGAAACGGCTGCGTGTTGTATTCGGAGATCGGCGGCGTCGTATCATCATCTATGGCCGAAGGCGCTGTCACAAACCAGGCCCCTGTTTTAACGTTCCGCGACGGCGCTAAGGGCTACGAAGCTACGATGCGCATCAGCAAAACCGACGCGGCAAAGCTCACTGTAGGCGACGAGTGCGAAGTCACAACAGGCGGCGGGTCCATGTACTTTACCCCGACAGTGATGGCTTCCGTTTCCGCGATCTCGGCGCCCGACGATAACGACACGGCGACTGTCACTCTCCGGCTTCCCGAACGCGACTGGACAGAGGGGCAGAAAGTCGACGCGCAGGTCGTTATCAGCACCGGAAACTATGATCAGTGCGTGCCGGTTTCCGCCCTGCGCTCCGACAATACCGGCTACTATATCTTCGTCGTCGAACAGCGTAACACTGTTATGGGAATGCAAAACATCGTTGTGCGCGAAAATGTAAGCATCACAGCCTCCGACGATGAGAACGCGTCTGTTAGGGGCGCGCTGAGCAGGGACAGTAATGTTATCGTGTCAAGCAACAAATCCGTTCAGAGCGGCGACAGGGTGAGGCTGTCGGATGGGTAGGTTTTGCGGGCAGTCCGTCGTGAACCGGGCGTTTTAAGCAGGCTGTTTTAAGCCGGGCGTTTTAAGCAGGCTGTCGTGAACCGGGAGTTTTAATCCGGGCGTTAAAAACTTATGCTGTTCATTTCTACCAAGTTTTCTACATAGGGAGATGCGGATAATTGAGAAATCAATCTCCGGTTACATTCAAAATCGTCAACGCGCTGCTGCTTTGCATATTGTGCCTGCTGCTTGCGTGGGGCTTTACAAAGCGCGGTGAAATCGCGCAGTACTCGCCGATATCGCTTCGATACGACACGCCGGTCAGCGGGAAGTCAGCATACGCGGCGCGGCAGTATTCCATATCGCACAGCGGCGGCAATAACGGTAGCAGTAACGGCAGCGGCGGCGGCAGCGCGTTCTGGCTTACATTCTGGCGTGAGCACAAATCAGAGTTCAAAGGAGAATTTGCGTCCGCAGACGCGGACTGCATCGCATACTCCGGCGACGCTTCTCTGGTTTGGCCGGGCGAGTATATCACCGGCAGCGCGCCCGGCGTCACCGACGGCTCGTCGTGCGTGCTCTCCGAATCGCTTGCGGTAAGGATATTCGGAAGCACAGACGTAACGGGTATGAAAGTTGAAGTCGACGGGGAGACGCGTATAATCCGCGGAGTCATTAAAGGCAATTCCGACCTGGCCCTGATATCCTTCCGCGATGACGATACCTCCAGATCATGGACTGCTGCTGAGCTGAGCGGAGGCCCCGAAAACGCTTCCCGCAGCGACGCCGAAAGCTTCGCTATATTGTCCGGACTCGGCAAGCCTGACGCTATCCTCACCGGCGGTTATATGCTCGCGGCCGGTTTCCTGGCGGTACTCCCGCTTCTGATCCTAACCATTTGTGTTTTGGCTCTTATGGTCCGCTTCCTGAGAAACGCTTTTCCTTCGGCGCACGGGACGGTCTTCTTTATCTGCTTTATTGCGCTCGCATGCACTGTCCCGCTCATCGTAAGCGCCCTTCCCGCATGGCTGATCCCTACAAGCTGGAGTGATTTTTCTTTCTGGTCCTCTTTACTGGGCAGCGCCGCAGACGGCCTTCAGGAGTTCATTAACGCCGCTCCGCGTCTGCGCGACGCTGTACTGAAAACTCTGCTGCTTACACAGGCGGGTATCGCTTTCTTCGCGGTCTGCGCATCAATAGCGCTGTGTTTCAGGTTATCCGGCGACCGTATGACGCGGCAGCGCTTCTTATTGTGATCATCGCGACATTTTTAGCTTTCATTTTCAAGCTGATTACCGGGCTGGAGCTATCGATGCAGAGCTACATTCTCTGGAATTACATCGTAGGCGCAGTGACTTTTGTTATCGGTGTACTTAACGCCATAGGCTCAGACTCAAGTCTGAGGAAGGGGATGAATATCGGTTCGCGTATGCCACTAGCAGCGTGGCTCGATATAGCTCCCTCCGAAAAAAGAAAAAAAGAACCGCGTTTGCTGCTTCTTGGCGTACTGTGCCTTCTCATTACAGGTGCAGCGGAGCTGATTCTCTCAGCGGCGAATCTCCTGGGTTAATCCTGATTTTCTACTTCCATCGGTCTGATTCTTGTCTACGTGCAGGCAACCGTCAAATGGCGGTTGCCTGTACGCATAATTCTACTGTTTTGCTCGTTTCTCAGCTGTACAGGTTACTATTCAGTGCCACCTTAGATCGGCCGTTACATCACGTTCCTTTTCACTCGAATGCGCATCCATGCGCATACTCGTGCGCTCCGGCATCCATGCCTCCGCTTTTCGGAACGTGATCGCAACGACCTCACCGAGGCACTGAATAGTAACCTGTACAATACTCCCATAATACAGTGTCAAGGATTTGAAGTTGTATAGTTGCCGCATATGAAGTAAAATGACAAAAGCGGCTGCTTTTGCTCTTCATCCGGGAGAAGACTTCCGCATTTTATACGCCGACCCGGCGCATTGCGAAAAGAGGCGGAATATAAGGCAGGCGCAAATAAAGGACGTGAGGTCGATGACGATATGAGTGCAGAGAATCTGAAAACAAAGGTAACGCTCGGCGGGCTGCGGCAGAAAATACATATCCGCACAAATGATACGGCGCTTCCCATACTGCTTTTTCTGCACGGCGGCCCCGGCGTGATAAACCGGCACAGCGCCGTCAAGGATCACGCCGACCTGATGGACACATTCACGCTTGTCGCGTGGGACCAGCGCGGAAGCGGAGGTTCATACCGCGGAGCGAACAGAGAGACGCTTACGATCAGTCAGCTCACTGACGACGCCGCAGAGCTCGTCGACTGGCTGTGCAAGCGCTACCGTAAGGATAAACTGTTCATAATCGGCGGCAGTTGGGGCAGCATGCTGGGCACGTTTCTTGCGTACCGCTATCCGGCGAGGATCGCCGCCTTTGTGGGGTTCGGACAGGTGGCGGACGGAACAAAGAATGAGGCTATATCGTATCAGTTCTCGCTTGACGCCGCGAAGGCGGCAAATGACGCGGAGTCTGTGAAGAAGCTTGAAGAGCTTGGCCCTCCGGAAAGCGGCGTATATAAGGGAGGGTTCAACGGGCTGATGATCCAACGCAGGGTCATGATGAAATACGGCGGGTATTCCCCTGACGAGAAGAAACGCGGTTATTTCAGTTCAACCGTGAAGCCTATGCTGCTTTCCGGCGAGTACAGCATAGCCGATATAATTGGCGTCGCAAAAGGCTATAAGTACGTGCTTGACGCCATGTGGCCCGAGGTAGCCGGAGTGAATCTGACGGAAGCATGCCCGGAGTTTGGGATGCCCTATTTCATTCTTGACGGCAGGCTGGATAATAACACCCCGTCCTCGCTTGTCGAAGATTACTTTGAAAGCCTGAAGGCCCCGCGCAAGGAACTTATCTGGTTTGACAAGTCAGGCCATAACCCCATGGGCGACGAGCCTGAACTCTTCAAGTCAGTGTTGAGGGCAAAGCTGTCTGAGGTTGCGGAGGATGAGCGCGGGAAAGGAGTCATTATATGAGTACAGACGAAGAAAACGTTGCAGGCTCCGGCGGCAGCAGCGTAATTGAAACACCGAAGATCAGATTCGGTGAAAAGCTCGGGTTCCTGACATTTTCCGGTTCCAACAACATTGTCTATCAGTTCAGGAGCATCTACTATCTGTTTTTCCTGACGAACGTCCTGAAAATCGGTGTGGGATGGGCGGGGATCATCGTGGCGTTGGGAACAGCCTGGGACGCAATTAACGACCCTCTGATCGGTTTTTGGGCTGTCAACCGCACGTTTAAAAACGGCGAGAAGCTGCGCCCGTTCACACTTTGGCACTGCGTGCCATGGGCGGCGGTCGTCGTGATCATGTTCACGGATTTCGGGCTATCAGAAAAGGTCTCCGCTGTAGTTGTCTTCATTATCTATATGCTGTTTCAGGTGTTCAACACTACTATTAGCCTGCCGTATAACGGCATGAGCGGCCTCGCGACAAACAGGGACGCGGACAGGCGGTCGATCAACGTGTTCCGCAACCTTGGCGGGTGTATCGGCTCCGCGATAGGAGCTGTAGCCTGCCTTCCGCTGCTGAAGTTGTTCGGGGCGCTTAACAGTGAGGGGAATCTTAGCGCGGACGGCGCTTCAAGAGGTTTCTTCATAGTCGCGCTCATAATGGGCTGCATTATGGTAGCGGGGAGCCTCGTTCACTACGCAACTACAAAAGAGCGCGTCCGGCAAATCTCCGACGAGGAGAGCCGGCTCACATTCAGAAGAATCTTCGGCATGCTCTTTAAATGCCGCTCATGGTGGTTCAACACTGTTTTTATCATCTGCTACGGGGTGGTCAACTTCCTGCTGATGTCCAGCCTCACCTATTACGCCACTTATGTACTCGGAAGCACAGCGTCCGCAACCATGATCCAGGCGGGTTATCTTGTCGCTTCCGTACTCGCTTCATTTGTCGTCAGCCCGATAGACGCAAAGCTTGGCAGGCGTAAATGCATGATGGTGGGAGCTGTCATCGCAATTGCCGGTAAGATATGGTTCATTATCCAGCCGTTTTCAGTCGGAGCCATTTATCTCAACGCGATAACTGTCGGTATATCTGTCACTTTCGCTTATGTGCTCTTCAACACTAACCGCAATAATATCGTCGAAATAGTCGAAGCAAATGACGGCCGCCGGATAGACAGCATGGTTTGCACAGTCGATAATCTTGCCAGCAAGCTCGCTGTCGCCGGAGCGACGCTGTTGAGTACAGCGCTGCTGAGCGGGGCGGGGTATAACGCGGACCTGGCTGTGCAGCCTTCATCCGCTATAAATGTAATCAATACCATGCTGGGCTGGGCGCCAATTGTAGCGTCTGTTATCATGCTTGTCTGCGCGTTCTTCATGCCTATTGAGAAAGAGTACGCGACCGCGAAAGCAAAACTGCTGCGCGGACCGGGAAGGCCCGCGCAGGCTGATACGGATTATACGGAGTAAAAGCGATACTGTCGAGGGCCCTGGCGCTCACCGGTCCTGGCGCCCACCGGGCTTGATACTCAAGCCCCTGATGTTACAAGTCCACCGGGGCTTCCGGCGTCATTTAGCAGCCGCGCATAAGGCGGATGTAGAACTGAATCGTTTTCACAAGATTCTCAACAGTGATACGCTCATTGTGGCCGTGGACGCAGGCGCGCTCTTCGCTCGTCATCGCCATTGCGGAAAACCTGTAGACGCGGTCGCTGATTCGGCAGTAATGCCTTGAATCGCTGCAGGCGAACATTAGATACGGCGAAACAAGCGCGCCCGTCCATGTTTGGGAGATCGCGCCGATAAGCTTGTCCCACATGGGTCCTTCCGCAACTGACACGCGGGAGGGCTCATTGCTTACAACCGCATTGAACTCAATATCCGGTTCGTCAGCCAGGGCGTTCAGCCGCTGAACTGCGCCCGCAACGGTTTCTCCCCCGATCAGCCGGAGGTTTGCAGTGACCTTCGCCGACGGCGGGATCACGTTTGACGCCTTGCTGCCTTCCATCATTGTAAACGCGCAGGTCGTTCGCAGCATTGCATTCAACTCACCCCCGCGCTTTTTGAACATAGCGCTCAGGACCGGCATGAACAACCGTATGTTCGCGAAAACAAGCCTGTAAGCAAAAGTGGAATGCCTTCCCAGCGTGTCAAACATCGCGGCAACCGGGGGCGTAAGCATTGCTTTAAAAGGCTTGCTTTCTATGCGCGTCACAGCGTTTGCCAGCACACCGACAGGCGTGTGCGGCGGCGGGTATGCGGCGTGCCCGCCTTTTCCGGCCACCGCAAGTTCTACGTCCAGCATGCCCTTCTCGGCGACGCCGATCAGAGCGCAGGGTTTCGACACACCGGGGAACACTCCCTCTACTACCGCGCCTCCTTCATCGAGGACCATCGAAGGAACAATGCCTCTTCTTTGGAGTTCATCAACCATAGCGGGTGCGGTGTCTCCGGCGATCTCCTCATCGCCGGAGAACGCGAAGTATATGTCGTTTTCGGGGACAAATCCTGTCATAATGAGGGTTTCTGCGGCTTCCAAAATGCCGAAAAGCGTTGTTTTCGTATCAAGCGTACCTCGCCCCCACAAAACGCCGTTTTCGACGATACCCTCAAAGGCAGGTTTTTCCCATGCAGCCTCTTCGGCCGGCACGACGTCGTAATGCGACATCAAAATGACAGGAGCGTCACTGCGCTTTCCCTGCAATTTCAGCAATATGCCGCTCGGCCCTATCCTTTCGGTCTTGCATACCTTATATACATTCGGATACAGCTGCGGCAAAAGTTCACGGAACTTATCAAACTCTGCGGCGTCGACGACGCCGGCGTCACGTGACGAGACGGTCTTGCACCGTACCATCTGCGCAAGGCGTTCAGCTGCTTCTTCCTCGTCCACGGTGGCTTCAGCAGTTTCACATGCCTTGGTGGCAGGCGGTTTAAACGCGGATGCGCGCAGAAGCAATATCGCGGCAAAGACTATAAGCGCTCCGGGGATCATCAGTAACCATATCATTTTAAACACTCCCTGCTTGACTGTTTTTGCAAAGCGCCGAAATGGCGCTTTACGCCGCATCCGGGATTTTTCTCCCGAGTCCCGGAAATCCCGCGAATCTCAGGTATCAGGTAATAATAGCATCGCATGTATACAGGTCTTATAAAGTATACTACCACAAATTGGGATTATATAACAGCAAGAGGCATGAGTTGTGACTCAGCTTGCAGAAATCAAATAAGGACCGTCGTTCATAATTTTGATAATGTCGTCTGCGTCAGCCACTTACGCTATGGGCTGCAGTTCAGCAAAGCAGTTGTAATGTGCTGCTTGCAAGCATGAAAATGCTACCCATGTCTATGATGATATCATCTTTTCTTACCACGAGTTTTAGAATCCTCAAGCGCATAGTGTTGTAATATCCGGTTGTTGACGCGCTCTGCTGCGGTGCGCTCCTTCATTTTCTTCTTGAAAGCATCACTACCTCTCGGTATTCTGGCAAAGAGACGCAGATCCCATTTGCGGTTACCTTTTTAGCTAGTTTTGTGTTAATTGTCGCGTGCGAAGGTTGTCAAAGAAAAGTTAAGGACATTGAAGTAATTATCGTACGTAACTATAACATAGGATACTATTTTGAAGATAAAATAGACTTGAAGAACATGCGACACGAAAAAGCAGGGCCGCTGTTGACTTCACATAAGGTAATGGACTACACTTATGCCTGTGACCTGGATAAGGAAAAGATTGTTGATTTTCTTCGCTCTGCGAGGAGGAATCGGCTGCTATCATGGAAAGATGAGTACTTTCCAGAACAGTATATCCACGATGGGTACATATGGGAAATAATCATCTACTTCACGGATTCAACTTTCAAGGAAATCTATGGAGATAACTGCTATCCAGAAACATGGAACGAAATGTCTGATGCGTTTGAGGCACTAACTGGAAGTATTATTACTAACCGCTGGGGTAAATAGAGGCTCATTTCCGCATAGAACCCGGCGGGATGTCAGGGCAAGCAAGACATCCACCCTCACTGGGACGCTGAGACGAAGTACAATAATATTCCAAAAACATCAAAAAAACTCTTGACAAGCGCTGCGGATTTTGATATTTTAGCAAAGCGCCTAAAAAGGCAAGGTGTGTTGAAGCACGGGCGCAAAATGCGATGAACCGGGAGATTGCAGGGTTTTCCTGGTAACTTTCGGGGAGTATGTCCGGCGTCTCAGAGGGGGCGCGTAATCGGGCGGCTGAGAAAACTGCGGGAAAAGGCCGGAACCGGAAAATCATTTCCGGTTTGGTTTTCAGGGCAAAATGATACGCACGGTTGTGTGTACAGAAATTTTCAAGGGGTCTTCGGTGGATTTTGGAGATACCGGGCAGGTATCCGGCAGTAATAAACAGGGTAATTGACAGGTTTATGGTTGCTATCCGGATCTATGCTATAAGGGCCTCACAGTGAAGTTTCTCTTTCTGCTCCGCGGTATTATCTCAAGCGGCAAAGCGGGACGCCCGCGCCGCATCCGTCCTGTATGTAGGAGTAAAATGCATTTCAGGAGGAACACTTAATGGCAGTAAGCAAAAAGATGATCCGCATCAGGCTGAAAGCGTACGATCATCAGCTCATCGATCAAGCCGCTTCGCAAATCGTTGAAACAGCGAAGCGTACAGGCGCCAGGGTCTCGGGTCCTATACCGCTCCCGACAAAAAAAGAAGTCGTGACCATTCTGCGCGCGGTGCATAAGTACAAAGACAGTCGTGAGCAGTTTGAGCGTCTCACGCACAAAAGGCTCATCGACATAATGAGCCCTACGCAAAAGACAGTCGAAGCGCTTATGTCGCTTGAGCTTCCCGCAGGCGTGGAGATCGAAATCAAGCTGTAGAATATGCTGCACAACTGTTCTCGGCCGTGGAGTAAGCTGCGCAGCAGTACTCCGCCGTAGATTAAACTGAACAGCTGCACTCAGCCGTGGAGTAAGCTGCAATGCTGTATTAAGCTGCAATACTGCAAAGCTACATTCAACTGTACTCAGGCGCTTCGGTTCCGGGGCTATACAGCGCCCGGAGGTCATGTTGACGACGCCGCGTAAACTCTGCGCAGAAAACATGCGTACCCGTCAGGCGGGATCCATATTTAAAATGAGATCCATACAAAAGAGTTTAGTCCGCTGCGAAGCCAACCAATAACCAACAAGGAGGAACTAATAATGGTCAAAGCGATCATCGGAAAAAAAGTCGGCATGACTCAAATATTCGATGAAAAAGGCAAGGTCATACCGGTGACGGTAATCGAAGCCGGGCCTTGCGTAGTCGTCCGGAAAAAGACCGGCGAAAGCGACGGATACGAAGCCGTCCAGCTCGGTTTTCAGGATATCAAAGAGAGGAAGCTCACAAAGCCTGAACTCGGCCATCTCAAAAAGGCCGACGTCCCGCCGAAAAAGTATCTGAAAGAATTCCGTCTGGAAGACGTATCAGCTTACAATATCGGCGATGAACTGAAAGCGGACGTATTCTCTGAAGGCGACAGAGTGGACGTCACCGGCATATCGAGAGGAAAAGGATTCGCGGGCGTTATCAAGCGCCACAACGCGGGCAGGACCCCGACGTCGCACGGCGGCGGCCCGGTCCACAGGCACGCGGGTTCAATGGGCTCCGGAACAGACCCGTCCCGGATTTTCAAAGGCAAGATAGGCGCGGGCCATATGGGTTCGGTGCAGGTCACGGTCCAGAATCTTGACGTTGTCAAGGTCGATCCTGAGCTCAATATGATCGCTTTGAGAGGTGCGGTGCCGGGGCCGAACGGCGGCGTCGTTACCCTTAAAAACACGGTCAAAAACGCATAGGAAAAGGGGTGGAAGTCACTATGCCTGAATGTAAAGTATACAATATGGCCGGTAAAGTCGTCGGTGAGGCGACTCTGCCCGAAGCCATTTTCGGCCTTGAGCCGAACATTACCGCAATACACGCGGCTGTTAAAAACCACCTTGCGAACGCAAGGCAGGGCACCCAGTCCGCTTTGACCCGCGCCGAAGTATCCGGAGGCGGAGCGAAGCCCTACCGTCAGAAGGGTACCGGGCGCGCGCGCCAGGGTTCAACCAGAGTTCCGCACTACACGCACGGCGGCGTAGCGTTCGCTCCGAAACCCCGCAGCTACCGCTACACATTAAATAAGAAGTACCGTAAGCTTGCACTCAGATCCGCTCTGTCGCTGAAGGCTTCGGACAACAATATTATCGTCGTGGACAATATCGATATGGATCATATAAAGACCAAGGATTTTAAAGCCTTTCTGGATGCCATCGGCGCTTCCGGCAAGGCTCTTGTCGTAACTCCGGAAGTCAACAGGAACGTCGTACTCAGCGCCAGGAACATAATGGGCGTCAAGACTACTTTCGCGTCCCTGCTCAACACGTACGATATTATGAACTCCGGGTCGTTCATCGTTGATAAAGCGGCTCTTGATCTGATTGGGGAGGTGTACGCGTGATGAGGACTTCTTATGACATTATTCTCCGCCCGATCATTACCGAACAGTCCATGGAACACGTCGACCTTAAGAAGTATGTTTTTGAGGTCGCGCGCGACGCGAACAAGATCGAGATCAAAAATGCGGTCGAGGAGATATTCGGAGTCACGGTAGACAAGGTCACTACTCTTAACATGATCGGCAAGGTCAAACGCGTGGGCCGTTATCCCGACGGCAGCAGAAAAGCTTGGAAAAAGGCTGTCGTCAAACTTACTGACGGCTCAAAAACGATAGAATTCTTCGAGGGTATGGTTTAGTGTTTGAAATCTGATTTCAAACATGGTTGCGTCCGCATTCTGCGGGCACAGGGCCGCGAAAGGAAAAGAGGATTTTTTCAAAAGGGGATTAACACAAATGTCTGTTAAAACATATAAGCCGACTACGCCGTCGAGGAGGCACATGTCCGTCTCCGGTTTCGACGGAATTGATAAAAGAGCCCGTCCCGAACGCAGCCTCACGCAGGTGCTCAAGAAGCACTCGGGGCGCAACAGTTATGGGCGCATAACCGTTCGTCATAAGGGCGGCGGTAACCGCAGAAAGTTCAGGATCATTGATTTCAAGCGTAATAAGACCGACGTGCCCGGTAAAGTTCTGAGGCTGGAGTACGATCCGAACCGCTCCGCAAACATCGCGCTTATTGAATATGAAGACAATGAACGCAGATATATTCTCGCCCCGGCAGGCTTAACGGCTGGCGATACCGTGATTTCTTCAAAGAACGCGGACATCAAGCCCGGAAATGCCTTACCGATAACGTCTATTCCTGTCGGCACAGTCATACATAACATAGAGCTGCATCCGGGTAAAGGCGCTCAACTCGTCAGAAGCGCGGGCACGGCGGCTCAGCTTATGGCAAGAGAGGGCGCTATGGCCCAGATCAGGCTGCCGTCCGGGGAGTACAGGCTTGTCCGCAGCAACTGCATGGCAACGATCGGCCAGGTCGGGAACGTCGATCACGGGAACATCCACATAGGCAAAGCGGGACGCAAGCGTCATATGGGCGTCCGCCCCACGGTCCGCGGTTCGGTCATGAACCCGGTCGATCATCCTCACGGCGGCGGCGAAGGCAAAAGCCCGATAGGAAGGCCCGGTCCGGTGACGCCCTGGGGTAAACCGACGCTCGGTTACAAAACCCGTAAAAGGAAGAACCCGACTGATAAATATATCGTCAAGCGCAGAGGCAAGAAATAGAAGACAGGCGTTAGATAGAATACTTTCAGGCGCCGGGTTTGCGCCTTTCCGGCCGGAGGGGCCGGAGCGCCTCTGCATTCGGCAGCGGCGCAGACTCCCGAAATAGGAAGGAATGGACATAAATAATGAGCAGAAGCGTTAAGAAAGGCCCCTTTGCCGCGCCTGAGCTTGTAAAGAGGGTCTTGGAAATGAACTCGTCGGGAGAGAAAAAAGTCCTGAGGACATGGTCCCGCGCCAGTACGATATTCCCGCAATTCGTCGGGCATACAATTGCCGTACACGACGGCCGCCGGCATGTTCCCGTATACATTACGGAAGATATGGTCGGCCACAAGCTCGGTGAATTCGCTCCCACGCGTACCTACAGGGGCCACGCGGGAAGCAAAACGTCAAGATAAGGGGGGCGCCCGTTATGGAAGCGAAAGCACATCTTAAATATGCGCGCATATCTCCGCGCAAGGTCAAAATCGTCTGCGACCTCATCAGGGGCAAGGACACGGTCGCCGCAAAAGCTATTTTGATGCAGACTCCGAAGGCTGCCTCCGAGCTGTTGCTCAAACTGCTGAGCAGCGCTGTCGCGAACGCGGAGAACAACCACGATATGGACCCCGATAACCTGTATGTCTCCGAAACTTATGCAAACCCCGGCCCCATCCTCAAGCGGATCCGTCCTCAGCCAAGAGGAAGGGCTTACAGGATAAATAAAAGAACGTCGCATATTACCGTCGTCGTGGCGGAGAAAGAATAGAGGGGTACTATGGGGCAGAAAGTTAATCCGCACGGGTTCCGGGTCGGAGTTATTAAGGATTGGGATTCCCGCTGGTACGCCAGAGCTGACAAAGTCGGCGACCTTATTATTGAGGATTACAACATCCGCAAGTATTTAAAGGAGCTGCTGTTCTCAGCCGGGGTCCCCAGGATCGAAATAGAACGCGACAACGCCAGAGTCAGGATCTTCATACACTGCTCACGCCCCGGCGTCGTCATTGGCAAGGGCGGGGCCGAGATCGAGAAGCTCCGTCAGGAAATCGAAAAAAGGATCGGAAAACCCGCCGCGCTATCTATCGTAGAGGTAAAGAATCCCGATACGAACGCGCAGCTCATTGCTGAGGGCATTGCGGCAAAACTTGAGAAGCGCATCGGATTCCGGCGCGCGATGAAAAACGCGATGAGCAGAGCAATGCGGCTCGGCGTTCGCGGTATCAAGGTCATGGTTTCGGGTCGCCTGGGAGGCGCTGAAATCGCCAGGAGCGAGACATATCACGAAGGGACGATCCCGCTGCAGACGCTCAGAGCGGACATCGAGTACGGCTTTGCGGAAGCAGCGACTACATACGGCCGCATCGGTGTTAAAGTCTGGGTATATAACGGCGAGATACTGAGCCAGACGCTCAGGACCACGCCGCGCACAATGGATACGTCACGGCCGCCCAGAGACAGGCGCGACCGCGGCGATCGCGGCGACAGGAACAACCGCGGGCCGCGCGGCCCTCAGGGGCAAGGCGGCGGCGGTTACAACAGAGGCCCGCAGGGCGGTCAGGGCGGCGGTTACAACCGTGATTCACAGGGCCAGGGCGGCGGCGGTTATAACAGAGGCCCGCAGGGCGGTCAGGGCGGCGGATATAACAGGGATTCGCAAGGCCAGGGCGGCGGTTACAACAGAGGTCCGCAGGGCGGTCAGAGCGGCGGTTACAACAGAGGTCCGCAGGGCGGTCAGAGCGGAGGCTACAACAGAGGTCCGCAGGGCGGTCAAGGCGGAGGGTATAGCAGAGCCCCGCAGAGTCAGAGCGGCGACAGGCAGCCGGCTCCTGCTGCTCCTGCCGCGGCGACGCAAGCTCAGCAAACTGCCCCGCAGGCTCCGCAGACTCAGCAGACTCCCGGAGAAGGAGGCGTTGATTAATGCTATTACCAAAGAGGGTGAAATACCGTAAGTCGCAGCGAGGAAGAATGAGGGGTGTTGCGACCAGGGGTAATACGATCGCATACGGCGAATATGCAATGCAGGCCATGGAGCCGGCATGGATAACGTCAAATCAGATCGAAGCAGCCCGTATAGCGATGACCCGTTACTCAAAGCGCGGCGGTAAGGTGTGGATAAAGATTTTCCCGGACAAGCCGGTTACATCGAAACCGGCGGAAACGAGAATGGGCTCCGGTAAAGGCTCGCCTGATTATTGGGTCGCGGTCGTTAAACCGGGCAGGGTCCTGTTCGAGATAGCGGGAGTCACTGAGGAAGTAGCCCGCGAGGCTATAAGGCTTGCCGGACATAAGCTGCCCTGCAAGGTCAGGTTTATAAAACGTGAGACGGAAACCGGCGGACCGGCGGAAGCCGCAGCGGAAGCGCTTCCTGAAGATGCTGCGGAAGCAACTGACGAAGCGCCCGAAGCAACTGACGAAGCGCTCGAAGCCGCAGTGGAACCAGCTTCAGCCGTGGCGGAACCCGTAGTGGAAGCCGCAGCGGAACCCGCGGTTGAAGTAGCAACTGATGAAGCAACTGATGAAGCGGCGGAAACAGTAAGCGAGACAGGTGGTGAGTGATATGAAGGCAAGCGAGGTAGTGAAATTAAGCCCCGGCGAGCTTGAAGAAAAGCTTACAGGACTGAAAAAAGACCTCTTCTTCCTGAGAATGCAGCACGCGACGAACCAGCTTGATAATCCGCTCAGGATCGCTCAGGTCAGGAAAGATATTGCCCGGGTCAAGACAGTCATTCGCCAAAAGCAGCTCGAGCAATAAGGAAGGATTGGTTTAACGAGATGAGTGAGAACAGAACATCTTCCAGAAAAACACGCATCGGGAAAGTCGTATCCGATAAAATGGATAAGACGATCGTAGTTGCCGTCGAGGATCGCACTGCGCACCCGCTCTACAAGAAAATAATCAAGAGGACATACAGGCTAAAGGCGCATGACGAGAATAACGAATGCGGCGTCGGCGACAGGGTCCGCGTGATGGAGACTCGTCCGCTGTCAAAGGATAAGCGCTGGAGGCTTGTCGAGATACTCGAAAAGGCGAAGTAAAGAAGGCTGAGAAGGTAAGGGGATTTTAGACATGATACAGCAGGAAACATTTCTGAAAGTCGCCGACAACACAGGCGCGAAAGAGATAAAGTGTATCCGCGTTCTGGGCGGGTCTGGCAGAAAATACGGCAGCATCGGCGACGTCATAGTCGCTTCGGTTCGCAAAGCCGCTCCGGGCGGAACAGTCAAAAAGGGCGAGGTTGTCAGAGCCGTGATCGTTCGCACCGCGAAAGGCGTTCACCGTGCAGACGGAACATATGTGCGCTTTGACGAAAATGCCGCCGTTCTTATAAGAGAAGACAAGAACCCCAGGGGAACGCGTATTTTTGGACCCGTTGCCCGCGAGCTCCGCGACAAAGAGTATATGAAAATACTGTCGCTCGCTCCCGAAGTCATTTAAGGAGGATCGGATATAATGCATGTGAAGACAAATGATACCATAATTGTCCTGTCCGGCCGTGACAAGGGAAAACAGGGCAAAGTCCTCAGGACCGACCCGAAAGACGGAAAGGTCATCGTAGAGGGCATTAGTGTCGCGAAGAAGCACCAAAAGCCCAGAAAGCAGGGTGAAGAGGGCGGAATAATAAAAATGGAGACGCCCATATACGCAAGCAAGGTAATGCGCGTATGTCCCAAGTGCGACAAGCCGACGAAGCCCGCGTACAGTTTCAGGGATGACGGTACAAAGTTCCGGGTCTGCAAAAAGTGCGGCGCTGAGATCTGAAAAGAAGTTTGAATGACTGAATGACATCTCATTCAAACCTGAAGGGAAGATTTTTGTTATGACAAGAATGAAGAAAAAGTATTCTGAGGAAGCCGCTCCCGCTATGATGAAAAAGTTCAGCTACAAGAGCGTCATGCAGATTCCCAGAGTTGAAAAGATAGTCGTCAACGTAGGCTGCGGAGACGCGCGCGACAATGCGAAGGCGCTTGAAGCTGTGGTTAAGGATATCTCCACGATAACCGGTCAGAAGGCGGTTATTACAAGAGCCCGGAAATCGGTCGCGAACTTTAAGCTTCGTGAGGGCATGCCTGTGGGCGTGAAAGTCACGCTCAGGCAGGACAGGATGTGGGAGTTCCTGGACAGGCTGCTTAACGTCGCACTGCCGCGTGTCCGCGACTTTCGCGGGATCAGCGCGAACTCGTTTGACGGCCGCGGCAACTATGCTCTCGGGCTGAAGGAGCAGCTGGTTTTTCCTGAGATAGATTATGATAAGATCGAGAAGATCCGCGGCATGGATATAGTAATATGTACGACCGCGCACACCGACGAGGAAGCTCGCGAGCTGCTGACATATCTCGGCGCTCCGTTCATTCAGTCTTAAGATGGAAGGAATGGTCTTATAAATGGCAAAGAAGGCGATGATACTTAAGCAGCAGAGGGAACAGAAGTTCTCGTCACGCAGATATAACCGCTGCAAGATTTGCGGTCGTCCGCACGCGTACCTGCGCGATTATGGCGTATGCCGTATTTGCTTCAGAAATCTTGCGTATAAGGGGCAAATTCCCGGCGTCCGCAAAGCCTCATGGTGATTTTTTCCGTCATGCTTTGCCTCGCGGTCTTCGCGGTATCTCATACGGCTTCGCCCACTCGGCTTTGCCTGACGAAAAAACTCCCGCATGAGGGACCTCATGGTGACTTTCCGTCATGCTTCGCCTGACGAAAAAACTCCCGCATGAGGGATCTCGTGGTGACTTTCAGGGGACCTCATGGTGATATTTACAAGGAGGAAATCAATATGCATATAACCGACCCAATTGCCGATATGCTCACGCGCATAAGAAACGCGAGTTCGGCTAAGCACATTACGGTTGAGATTCCGTCGTCGAACATGAAAAAGGCGATCGCGGACATCTTGATGCAAGAAGGTTATATTAAAAACTATCAGCTTATTAACGATGGCATACAGGGTATTATTAGGATAACGCTGAAGTACAACGGTAATGAAAAGGCCATCGCCGGTCTCAGGCGCGTCTCAAAACCCGGGCTGCGCGTGTACGCCGGCGCCGACGAACTTCCGTATGTCCTGCGCGGGCTGGGCGTAGCTATCGTATCGACTTCCAGGGGCGTAATGACCGACAAGAGAGCCAGAGAGGCTCATGTCGGCGGAGAAGTCCTTGCGTTTGTCTGGTAAAGGAGGCTCATTATGTCAAGAATCGGCAAGACACCCATAACAATCCCCGCCGGCGTTGAGGTCAAGGTTTCCGACGCTAATGTCGTAACAGTCAAAGGTCCGAAAGGCGTACTCGAAAGGGCTATAGACCCTGATATCGCAATCAGTTCCGACGGCTCCGTCATCAGCGTGACGCGTTCATCCGATCTGCCGAGGCACCGCAGCCTGCACGGGTTATCGCGCTCGCTTGTCAATAACATGGTTGTGGGCGTTACGGACGGGTTCAGGAAAGAGCTGGACATCGTCGGAGTCGGGCTTAGGGCGGTCAAGGAAGGGAACAAACTCGTCATGAACCTTGGCTACTCGCATCAGGTCATCGTTGAGGAGACTGACAGTATCGCAATTGACGTACCCTCTCCGAACAAGGTTATCATCAGCGGAATCGATAAGCAGGCGGTCGGTCAGTTTGCCGCCGACGTCAGAAAAAAGAGGCCCCCCGAACCGTATAAGGGGAAGGGTATCAAATACTCGGATGAGGTCGTGCGGCGCAAGGAAGGCAAGACCGGCGCGAAATAACAGATTATATGACGTCCGCATAATGCGACGCTTGCGACGCTGTGCGGGCAGGATAAGGAAAGGATAGTAGCGTATGATCAAGAGGCCTGATACAAACGCGCAGAGGAAGAAACGTCATATGAGAGTGCGCGGTAAGATTTCCGGCACCCCTGAGCGGCCAAGGCTCAACGTGTTCCGAAGTGAGAGGCATATCTATGCCCAGGTGATCGACGACACGATCGGATGTACTCTATGTTCGGCGTCGTCGCTGGAAAAAGGGTTCGGTATCTCAGGTTCAAACAAGGAAGGCGCGCAGAAAGTTGGGAAAATGGTAGCCGAACGCGCAGTCTCAAAGGGCATAACCGAAGTGGTCTTCGACCGCGGCGGATATATATACCACGGACGCGTTAAAGAGCTTGCGGAATCTGCCCGTGAGGGCGGGCTGACATTCTGACAGGGACGAAAGGGGTTTTATACATCCATGCCATACAACAATACTACAACAGGTTCCGGAAACAGCAACAGAAGGGATAACCGGAGGGACAACCGCAAAGAAGAAGTCGTTCCGGAGTTTACCGAGAAAGTCGTTTCCCTTAACCGCGTTTCGAAAACAGTAAAAGGCGGGCGCATTTTCAAATTCGCGGCGCTGTGCGTCGTCGGAGACGGAAAGGGGCGCGTGGGGTTCGGTCTTGGTAAAGCGGGCGAGGTGTCCGAAGCTATCCGCAAGGGCATTGAAGACGCGAAAAAGAATGTTACGACCATAACTATTTCCGGAAGCACTATCCCGCATGAGGTCATCGGTGTGTTCGGCGCGGGCAGAGTTCTGCTCAAGCCGGCTCCTCCCGGTACCGGAGTTATTGCGGGCGGCCCGGTGCGCGCTGTCGTTGAGGCTGCCGGAATATCAGATATACGGACAAAATGCCTGCGCTCTAACAATCCTCAGAATGTCGTTGCTGCCACAATGATCGGCTTAAAGTCGCTCCGCGACGCCGCGCAAGTGGCAAAGACAAGAGGTAAGAGCGTGGAAGATATTAAAGGTTAGGAGGCGCGGGGATGGCCAGCTTAAGAATCCGGCTTGTGAAGAGCCTGAACGGAAGGCACGATAAGCACATTGCGACTGCCAAATCCCTCGGGCTTTCAAAACCGGGCAGTGAAACAGTACAGCCTGATAATCCTCAAACACGAGGTAAGATCAACCAGATCGGATATCTGATCTCTGTGACGGAAGAGAAAGTTTGAGTGATAAGTCGTTCAAACCGAAAGGAATGGTCTATTGATGAATATACATGAACTTCATTCCCCGGATGGCGCTGTCGGCGCCGGCAAGCGCAAGGGGCGCGGCCATGGGTCCGGCAACGGTAAAACTGCCGGGCGCGGCCATAAAGGTCAGAAATCGAGAAGCGGCGGCGGAACAAGGATAGGTTTTGAAGGCGGTCAGATGCCGCTCGCGCGCCGTGTCCCGAAGAGGGGCTTCAACAATATTTTCGCGAAACCGCTGACCGCGATAAACGTCACTGCTCTTGAGAGATTCTCCGACGGCGAGACTGTCGACGCCCGTACGCTGCTGGAAACCGGCGTACTAAGCAAATGCGTGTACGGAGTTAAAATCCTGGGGAGAGGCGAGATAACAAAGAAGCTGACTGTCAAAGCGTCAGCGTTCTCCGAGTCGGCAAAAAAGAAAATCGAAGAAGCCGGCGGAAAGGCCGAGGTGGTGTGAAGTGCTTTCAACGCTGCGAAACGCATGGAAAGTCGATGAGATAAGAAAAAAGCTTCTCTTCACTATGTTCATGGTCCTTCTCTACAGGCTCGGTAACGCTGTAACGGTACCGTATGTCGACACCGCGCTGATGAGCACGTATTTTGAGTCGCTGCAAAACACGATTCTTGCGTGGTTCAACACAATGTCGGGCAGCGCTCTCGAACGCGCGTCGCTCTTTGCGCTGTCCATTCAACCGTATATCAACGCATCGATCATTATTCAGCTGCTCACGATAGCTATCCCGGCTCTCGAACGCCTCCAGAAGGAAGGCGGAGAGGACGGCAAAAAGAAGATCGAGAAGATCACCAGATATTCCACAATAGGCATAGCCCTGCTTCAGGGCTACGGCTATTATGTCCTTATCAGCTCAAACGGGATGCTCTCCCCCCTGGCGACTGGTTTCTGGCCTCCGATAGTCATTGTCGCAACATTCGTAGCAGGCAGCGCATTGCTGATGTGGATGGGCGAGCAGATCACAGAGTTCGGTATCGGCAACGGCATCTCTATCATCCTCTTCGTCAGCATTGTAGCGCGTTTCCCGACACAGATCGGCTCGATGGTCAGAGATTTCATGACAGATTCGTCAAACTGGTGGATCTACATCCTGATGCTTGTCGGCGCGCTTGCAATTATCGTCCTTATCGTTATAGTCACGAACTCCGAGAGGAGGATCCCGGTCCAGTATTCAAAACGGGTCGTCGGCAGGAAAATGTACGGCGGGCAATCCACGCACCTGCCCATGAAAGTAAATATGTCGGGCGTTCTTCCGATAATATTCGCCCAATCGATAGCGTCAGTTCCCGCCACGATCGTAGTTTTCGTGCCAAAATGGGAGGGAAGCTGGATCATGGAAAAGGTTTTCAATACGAACACACTTCCATACGCGCTTCTGTACTTCCTTCTTATCCTGTTCTTCTCATATTTCTACTCGACTGTTCAGTTCAACCCGATCGAGGTCGCAAACAATCTAAGGAAGAACGGAGGATTTATACCGGGCTTCCGGGCTGGTAAACCGACGTCTGAGTTCATTCAAAAAGTGCTTACAAAAATAACGCTTTTCGGCGCGCTTTACCTTGCGGTCATTGCTATCACACCGATTCTTATCAGCTATTTTTCACCCACCGCGGCAAAATCAGGCATTTCGCTCGGCGGTACGTCAATAATAATCGTTGTAAGCGTCGCTCTTGAAACGATCACGCAGCTTGAGTCGCAACTGTTGATGAGGCATTACAAGGGGTTCCTTGAGTAGTCGGAGTGATCCATGGTGAAGCGTAAAAATGTGCGCGAAATCGAGCTGATGCGCCATGTCGGAAAAATCGCCGCGGCAGCCCGGCAGATCGCCGGGAGTATGGTACTGACAGGCGCTACGACTCAGAGCATCAACAAAAGGGTACATGAGTACATCCGCTCACAGGGCGCAAAGCCCGCGTTCCTGGGCTACAACGGGTTCCCGGCTAGCATCTGCATTTCTGTAAATGAGCAGGTGATCCACGGAATACCATCGGTTCGCAGGCTTCTTGACGGCGACGTTGTCAGCATAGACGTGGGCGCCATAAAGGACGGATATGTCGGCGACTGCGCGGCGACGTTTGTCGCCGGAAAAGCCTCCGCTGAGTCGGAGCGGCTGATCGAAGTCACGCGTCAGTGTTTCTTTGAGGGTCTTAAGTTTGCCCGCGTCGGATACAGGGTGTCCGACATCTCCGGGGCGATACAGCGCCACGCCGAGTCAAACGGGTTTTCTGTGGTGCGCGACTACGTTGGTCACGGCATCGGCTTAAAAATGCATGAGCCGCCTGAAATACCGAACTTTGTGGAGATTCCGCGAGTCAAAGCCGACCCAAGGCTTATTTCCGGGATGACGATAGCTGTCGAGCCTATGGTAAACGCAGGACGGTTTGAAATCAGAGTTCTTGACGACAGGTGGACGGTCGTGACAGCCGATGGCAGAAACTCCGCCCACTATGAAAACACTATCCTCATTACAGACGACGAACCCGAGATCCTCACCGTCAGCGAGGTAATGCCATGACAATCGGTGTTACGGACGTCGTCGTATCGCTCAACGGGCGCGACGAAGGCAAGCGGTTTATTGTGATAGGTTCGGACGGCGACTATTCCCTGCTTGCCGACGGCAAAGGCAGAAGAGCCGAAAAGCCGAAACGAAAGAAAAACAAGCATTTGCAACTGGAGGATAAAATCGAAGGAACTATTGCCGGGAAGCTCCTGAGCGGCGAAAGAGTGACAAACAACGAAATCAGACGGGTCCTCGCGGATTACGCCGGAGCCCGGGAAGATAAAGGAGGTATGTAAGTTGGCAAAAGACGACATGATCGAGCTTGAAGGTATCGTAGTCGAGTCGCTGCCCAACACTATGTTCCACGTTGACATAGGCAAAGGGCATACAATTCTGGCGCATATCTCCGGAAAGCTTCGAATGAATTTTATCAGGATACTCCCGGGCGATAAGGTTACGGTGCAGATGTCGCCGTACGACCTCACCCGCGGGAGGATCACCTGGAGAAGCAAGTAAACTGGAGGTATAAAATGAAAGTGAGACCGTCAGTCAAACCCATGTGCGAAAAGTGCAAAGTCATTAAGCGCAAGGGCAGGGTTATGGTGATTTGCGAAAACCCGAAGCATAAGCAAAGGCAAGGATAGATTTTAAATTTGAAAGGACTGATTGATAAAGATGGCACGTATTGCCGGCGTTGATTTGCCCAAAGATAAACGGATAGAGATCGGACTTACTTATATTTTCGGTATAGGCAGGACAAGCGCGAAGAAAATTCTGGAAGAGACCGGTATCAATCCGGATACAAGAGTTAAAGACGTCACGGAGTCGGAGGAAGCCGCGCTCCGCGAATGCATCGACAAGAGTTATGTCGTTGAGGGCGATCTGCGCCGTACGGTCGCGCTTGACATCAAGCGTCTGACCGAGATCGGCAGCTACCGCGGAATGCGCCACAGGCGCGGACTGCCGGTACGCGGGCAAAGAAGCAAAACAAACGCGCGTACCAGGAAAGGGCCCAAGCGTACGATAGCCAACAAGAAGAAGTGATACAGGAAGGAATGGACTAAAATATGGCGACTACTAAAGGCAAAAAGGTCAGGACCAGGCGCCGCGAACGAAAAAATATTGAAAAGGGCGCGGTCCATATCAGTTCATCTTTTAACAATACCATGGTGACTGTGACGGATGTGTACGGCAACACGATTTCATGGGCTTCCGCAGGCGGAATGGGCTTTCGCGGCAGCAGGAAATCCACTCCTTTCGCAGCGCAGACGGCTGCTGAAACCGCAGCCAAAGCGGCAATGGAGCACGGTTTGAAAACAGTTGAAGTCTTCGTTAAAGGTCCGGGTTCAGGGCGCGAGGCTGCAATCAGAGCGCTTCAGTCTGCCGGGCTTGACGTCACGATGATCAAAGACGTTACTCCGATTCCGCATAACGGCTGCCGTCCGCCCAAAAGACGCAGAGTATAGCACAACAGGAGGTTTACTGATATGGCAAGATATACTGACGCTGTCTGCCGCCTGTGCCGAAGAGAAAACCAGAAGCTTTTCTTGAAAGGCGACAGATGTTACACAGATAAATGCGGCGCGGACCGCAGGCCGTACCCGCCGGGGCAGCATGGCCAGGGCAGAGCCAAGACGTCGGAATACGGTATCCAGCTTCGCGAAAAGCAAAAGGCAAAGAGATACTACGGCGTTCTTGAAAGCCAGTTCCGCGGATACTTCGAAATCGCCAGCAAGAAGAAGGGCAAAACAGGCGAAAACCTGCTCGCGCTCCTTGAGACGCGGCTTGATAACACGATATACAGGTTAGGTTTCGCCATGAGCCGCGCCGAAGCGAGACAGCTTGTTCTGCACGGTCATTTCCTCGTAAACGGACGCAAAGTGAACATCCCCTCCTTCCTTCTGAAACCGGGTATGATCATCACGCTCAAGGAGAAGAGCCGGGGTCTTGATAAGTTTAAGTCCGTCATAGAGGCGAACTCGTTCAGGCAGCCTCCGAGATGGCTTGAATATGACATGAACTCGCTTACCGCCAAGGTCACATCGACGCCGATGAGGGAAGATATTGACTTGCCGATCGAAGAGCAGCTCATTGTCGAGCTTTACTCGAAATAACAGACTCTCCATTTGGTAAGGAGCTTTTTGCTCCAAATGCGAGCTTCGCCAGCAAACAAACGAAACCGGAATGACGACTTGCTTGCTCGCGAGCCGCGCAAGCGCGGCTAGTCCGCTCTAAAACTTGTTATTACCAGTCTTATACCGGTTTTAGCGGACTAATGTGTATTATAGATGAAGGAGGGTACTTATGGTAGAAATCGAAAGGCCTCGCATTGAGTGTATTGAAACACCCGAAGACGAGTCCTATGGTAAATATGTCGTGGAACCGCTTGAACGCGGTTACGGCACTACGCTTGGCAACTCGCTGCGCAGGATCCTGTTATCTTCACTTCCGGGCACCGCGGTCACTACTGTCAAGATCATGGGCATCCAGCACGAATTTTCAACGATTCCGGGCGTTAAGGAAGATGTTACGGAGATTATCCTTAATATAAAAGGCATTGTGGCAAGGCTTCACTCCCAGTGGGCAAAGACGGTATACATCGAAGCTTCCGGCGAATGCGAGATCACAGCGGGCGACATCAAACCCGACGGCGAAGTGGAGATCCTCAATCCCGAACTGCATATCGCGACGTTAAGCGGCGACGCCGTCCTGAGTATGGAACTGACGATAGATCACGGCCGCGGCTATATGTCGGCGGAGAAGAACAAGCTTCAGCAACCTGTGATTGGCGTGATCCCGATCGACTCGATTTACACGCCTGTGCAAAAAGTAAACTACACAGTCGAGAACACCCGCGTCGGGAATGTCACCGACTTCGACAAACTGACTATTGAGGTGTGGACGGATAAAACAATAACAGCCAGGGACGCGGTTTCACTTGGCGCGAAGATCCTTTGCGACCATTTCACACTGTTCACCGACCTTTCGGACTCCATAGGCAATAAGTCCACGGTCGTTGAAAAGCCCGAGGCGCAAAGAGATAAAGTCCTTGAAATGACGATCGAAGAACTGGATCTTTCGGTGCGCAGTTTCAACTGCCTGAAACGGGCCAATATAAACACAGTCGAGGACCTTATATCCAAGACGGAGGAAGAAATGATCAAAGTCCGCAACCTCGGACGAAAGTCGCTTGAGGAAGTGGTACATAAACTCGCGATGATGGGGCTGACCCTGCTGAACGAGAATGACGGATAGATAGAATTGGAGGACTGGTAACATGCCGGGGACACGAAAACTCGGAAGGACGACCGCTCAGCGCAGGGCTATGCTGCGGCAGATGGTAACTGATTTCCTTGATAACGGAAAAATGGAAACGACGGTGACGCGATGCAAAGAAATCGCGCCTCTGGCTGAAAAGATGATAACGCTCGGAAAGAAGAATACTCTTGCTTCGCGCCGGCAGGCGCTCGCGTTCATTACGCGGGAAGACGTCGTGACAAAGTTGTTCTCCGAAACAGCGCCGAAGTATGACGAACGCAACGGCGGTTATACTCGAATCACCAGAATCGGCGCCCGTCGCGGTGACGCCGCTGAAATGGCGATAATCGAGCTTGTATAGAAAAAGAATAACGCTTTCAACGGCTGGGGAGTTTGATTAAAACCCCCAGCCACGAACATTTTTAACAGTTCAGGCGCCTCGTTCGGCCACTATATTTTATAGATAAGGAATGGTGATTATTATGGGTTCAAGATACACGCATGTCTTCTCGCCTCTGCGCATCCGTGGAGTGGACTTCAAAAACCGCATCTTCATGGCGCCGCACACCCCGACTCTCAGCACGCCTGACGGATATGTCACCACAGAGCTCGTCGACTGGGCGCGCATGTTCGCAAAGGGCGGAGTCTGTACGCTGAATCTGGGCAATACTTCAATCGACCGTTCGGAGACCTATGACCAGAGTTATCAGATCGACCTGGGTACGGACGCGTGCGTTTACCCGCTTTCCCGGCTCGCAGACGTGTGCAGGCAGTTCGGCTGCCACGCAACGCTTGAGATAAACCACGCCGGCGAAGGTACTCTGATGACGGGCACTGTAGGGTACTCCTCTTCGTCCTTCATTTCCGACGATGAAATCGTGCGTTCGAAGCGCTACAACCGTGAACCTATACCCACCACGGAGATGAGCAAAGAGAAGATCGCCGAAGTCACCGAGATGTTCGGCAAAGCCGCGGGGCGTATGCAGCGGGCCGGCATGGACATGGTGATGATACACGGCGCGCATGGCAACCTTGTAAGCCAGTTCACAAGCCCGAAGTTCAACAAGCGCACGGACGAGTACGGCGGCAGCACCGAAAATCGCGCCCGCTTCGCCATCGAAGTCTGTCAGGCCATCCGCAGACACTGCGGCGAGAATTTCGTGATCGAATACCGCTGTTCAGGCGATGAGGTCGCTCCTGACGGTATGCATATCGGTGAGACCATCGAACTGGCCGGATACCTGAAGCCGCATATTGATATACTGCATGTCTCGGCCGGACTTCACAGCGATCCCGGAGGGCCTAACCTGTATCATCGTAACTGGTGCCAGAACTATATGATGGAACACGCATACAACATGCACTTCGCGCGCGATATCAAGGCTGCCCACCCCGATCTGCTCGTGGCAACTGTCGGCTCCATTATGAACCTTGACCACGCGGAGGAGATCATCGCTAACGGATGGGCGGACATCGTGGCAATGTGCCGCGCCATAACTGCGGATCCGGAGATGCCGGTAAAATACGCAGAGAACCGTCCCGATGACGTGCGCCCGTGCCTGCGCTGTGATTTCTGTACAAAGCATTTGAGGGTGCCCAAGCCAAGCGCGTGCGCGGTGAACCCCATGGTCAATATGTCGTCTGTGTTCAGGGATGGTATAGTGCCAAAGGCGGAGGTCGCGAAAAAGGTCGCAGTAGTCGGCGGAGGCCCGGGCGGCATTCAGGCAATGGAAACGCTGCTCGCACGCGGGCATAGTGTAACGCTGTATGAGAAGTCAGGGAGACTAGGCGGCAACGTGATCGGCGGCGCGGTACCTTCATTCAAGACCGACGTGCAGGCCTACCTTGCGTGGCTCCGCAGAAACGCGGCAAAATGCGTTGATAAAGGCGCGCGCATACTGCTGAATACAGAGGCCACAAAGGATATCCTTGATGTGGAAAACTATGACGCGCTCGTTCTTGCGGTGGGCGCCGACCCGATCATCCCCGCGAGCATACCCGGGATCAATAAGCCTCACGTGATATGGGCGCCGGACGCCGAGGAAGCTCCCTCCGTGATCGGAAGCAAGGTCGTTGTCGTAGGCGGAGGCGGCGTCGGTTTTGAAGCTGCCCTTGACTGCGCAAATCTGGGGAAAGACGTGACTTTGATCGAGATGCTTGACGAAGTACAGGGAAAGATCAGTCTGCGGGCAAGCGCGGGCAGCGCGTCAAGCGAGCTTATTTCGATACTTGCGGACAAGGGCGTCGCTGTTTTATACGGAACAGCTCTCGCAGAGGTAAAAGACGCTTGTATCGTAACGAAGGATATGGCGACAGGCGAGCACGGAGAGATCGAATGCGACACCGTTCTTCTCGCAATGGGAATGAAGGAGCGCTGGACGTTAGTCGATGAACTCAGGCACAGCGCGCCGGAGAGCAATGTCCATATTATAGGCGACTGCCGTAACGTCGGCACAATTGCCGAGGCTGTGAACCAGGCATTCCAGGCCTGTGTGTTTATATAGCATATAGCATAATGGAATCATTCCGGTGAGCTTTGCCCGGTCTGTAACGGTCCGGAAGTATTTACCCCGGCAGCGACATGGAACATTTTCAGCCTGATACCGTCATATTTATGATGCAAATATGACGGTATTTTATTGTACTGTTCTTGATATTTTGTTTTACTGTTTTGTTTACTGTTCTTGACATGTGTAATTTTACAATGTACTCTGTCGAAAGTGAAACCATTACAGAAAACGCAAGAACTAACGCCTGCGAAAGGGTTACTGCTCAGAGGGGTATCCGGGAGATGCTTTTTTGAGGCTTCTACGAGTGTTCCGGGGTATATGAGCAGTGGCTATCGCCTCCTGCTATGAGATCAGCCTCAAAAAAGGCAGTCTCCCGGATACCCCTCTGAGCAGTAACGCGAAAGGAACTCCGGTTTGGATAATGCAGATTTTCATAGTCCGGCTCCACCGTCTTCTCCGAAGCCGGCTATCCGTACGAAAGCTTTGCGAAAGGTCTACAGGGTGGGTTCCGAGCGCGTAGTCGCGCTTGGTTCTGTCGATCTCATCATACCAAAGGGTCAGATATGCTGCCTTCTCGGCACGTCGGGTTCAGGAAAATCCACCTTGCTGAATATGCTCGCAGGGCTTGAAAAGCCTACAAAGGGTACGATCACTATCCACGGGACGCGCGTTGACTTGCTTTCGGAGCGCCAGCTTGCTGTGTTCAGACAGGTTCATCTGGGGTTTGTGTTTCAGTCATACAACCTGCTGCCCACCTTGACCGCTGTTGAAAATGTGGCTCTGCCGCTGGCTTTTAAAGGTGTGGGCAAATCAAAGCGCGAGAAAACTGCAAAGGATATCCTAAAAGCTGTAGGGCTTGGCGACCGCTTCGAGCACCGCCCGACTCAAATGAGCGGCGGGCAGCAGCAGCGCGTGGGTATCGCGCGCGCTTTTGTAGCGAAACCTGACGTCGTTTTTGCAGATGAACCGACCGGAAATCTGGACTCAAAAACGACGATCGAGGTAATGGAGCAGATGGTTGCGATAACGAGAGCGCGCGACAGAACCTTGCTCATCGTTACGCATGATATTGAAATCGCGCAGTACGCGGACAGGATCATTCATATAAAAGACGGCAATATTGAAGAAGATATCCATCAGGCGGACGACGCCGGTTACCCGGATGAGCGCGCGGATGGGGGCTTCGCGGCTGACGATGCAGGTTTCCCGGATGAACGCACGGATGGGAGCTTCGCGGCTGATGACGCCGGTTTCCCGGATGAGCGCACGTATGGGGGCTTCGCAGCTGACGACGCCGGTTTCCCGGATGAACTCGAAGCGGAAGATTTCCCGGCGGATGAAGTCACCGAAGACGACGATGAAACGAGGTATATCAGATGAAACGTGGAATGATCAAAGTTCAGGTTGTGCTGCTCATTATCGTGATGCTGTCGGCAATGCTGAGCGCCGCTGTGATCGCGGAGGAAGACACGGAGCCTGTCAAAACATTATTTGACGCAGTCAAAACGGATACAAGTTCCATCCTAAGGCCCGGGTCGTCCGCTAAAATAACCATAATGGTGCATTTTATCGACGGAGTTGTGGCTGACCTGAACGACTACAATGATAACATATCCAGCGAAAAAGCCATGATTCATGTCACCGGTTTTTCGTCCGACAGCATCGATGTGACAGACGCAAACTTCCTGCTTCCTCAGCCCCTTCCAAAAATCGATAGTGAGGGTTGGGCGGAAATATCTTATCAGGTGAAGATAAACTCTCTGTACAACCGCTCCAGTGTCACTCTCAGGTTCGGCGTCAGCTATGATGGTGAAACGCAGGATGACAGTTTTATCCTTCTTGTTGATAATCGTCAGCCTGATCCTGTCATCATCCCCGACCCGCCCGCTCTCCCCGATCCGACTGCAGCGTTGATCTCCGTCGTGCCGTCAAGCGTGACCATTCAGGCGGGGAAGTCAGCTAAAATATCATTCGAAGTCGTCAACAGCGGCGAGCGCGGAGCAAGTAACCTGACAGCGACGCTGACGCCTGTCGGTTCGGAACTGCAGCGGCTGCTTGACGCGAATCCTTCCGCGGCGTTTACCGCGCACGTCAGTTCGGTGCGCCGCAACACAAGCGCAAACAGCGGCAACCGCGGTACATTCTCCTATAATCTGACAGCGCCTAACACGCTCAAAAGCGGCGTCTATGAGTTCCGGGTCACCGGCTCGTTCTACCATGAGACCAGTAATAATCTCGGAACATTTGACGGTACCATCCAGGTCGTCGTCACAAACGACTTTGAACCGGTTTCGATGCAGATAACCGACGTCGGGCCTCTGTACCCTGTACATCCCGGGGAACTGTTTAACATTAACATCCAGGTGCAGAATACCGGCGGGCTGGCTGCAAGGGATGTATCTCTTTCTGTGAAGAATCTTTCGGAAACTTCTTTCTCAATGATGGGAAGCGCAGCGGCAGGGATTATCGGCCAAGTAGGCGCAGGTCAGACAGGAAGCCGTACTCTCACTCTCCGGGCTGCAGCGAAAATGGAACCCGGCATATGGCCTATTGTCATTTCTCTCAGCTACACCGATGCTGACGACCGTCTGCAGACAACAGAGTACCAGGGGTTTATCGAGGTACTGGGCGAGCCTGAGCTTCCTGAAACCGAGCTTGAAATGATACGGGCGTCCATTCCCGGCGGGATCATCAAGCCGGGTCAGCGCACTACCCTCACAATTGAACTCCGAAACCCGAGTACAGCTGCCGCCGAAAATGTCAGGGTCAGGGTTTCGGGTTTCTCCGGGACAGGGCTGTACTTAACCGACAGCGAGAGCAACCTGCCCGCTAAAACTGTCGAATCAATCGCGTCCGGCGCGCGCGAGGCAGTGACATATGACGTGATATTGTCTGATATGTGCAACATTCCGGCTCTTGCGCTGCAGGCTGAGATCAGTTACAGATCGCCTGACGGCAGCGTAAAAAGCTTTACGGAGAACATCAGCTTCCCTGTGCAACTGCCTCCGCCCGAAGAACCTACGCCGCCTGAAGTAACGTCGTCTTCGACGCCTAAACTAATCCTGGACCGCTATGTGATGACATGGGAAGGCGAGACTATTCAGACGCTGCGCGCCGGCGCGATGTTCGATTTGACGTTCACGCTGCGCAACACAAGCGTACTCACTGATCTGAGTAACATCACCGTTACGCTGTCCTCGGCCGACGGCGTCTTCATGCCTGCAGCCGGAAGCAATACGTTTTATATCGAGGAGATAGAGTCAGGCGGAGAGACAGAGCGTACTATACGGCTTGTGGTGGCGCAAAACGCTGAAACTAAGAGCTATCAGCTCAACTTCAATCTTGACTATGAAGATGAGGACGGAGCAACTTACCGCCCGGGCGAGACTCTCAGCCTTCCCGTCGTAGTGCCGCTTATCGTGGAGCTGAACAACTTCAATCCGCCTGTGTGGGCTGAAATGGGAATGCAGACCTACATGACGTTCAACTATATCAACAAGGGTAAGGGTACCGTGTACAACTTCACGATAGACATCGAGGGCGATTTCATGCTCCCTGACGGTAGTTCCTACTACATCGGAAACCTTGTGTCGGGTTATATTGACTGGTTTGAATGTATGCTGATACCAATGGCGTCCGGAGAGGTCGCGGGAGCGGTCGTGCTGAGTTTTGAGGACGCTGTCGGAAACATTACCGAGATGCGTGAAGAGTTTATATTGAATGTGAACGAGCCCTATTATCCGGAGTTCCCTATGGACGGGTTCCCCGGTATGGACCCTTGGAATCCTGAGCCGGAATCGAGCGGCGGGGGGTTGTTCGGGATGGCTCTATGGCTGACGATCGCGTGCGGCGCGGGAATTGTTGTCGTGCTGCTGGTTACGTTCCTTCTTATCCGCCGCAGCAGGATCAAAAAACGCAGGGCGCTGGAAGATGATGATGATTTTGAGGACGGGAACGGCGCGGAATGAGTGTGAGACTCCGGGTGCAAAGGATTGTGAGGTCACTGTTGCTAATGATTGTGAGATACCGGGGTGCGAAGGATTGTGAGACCACAGGTGCAAAGGATTGTGAGACTCCGGGTGTAAAGGATTGTGAGACCACGGGTGCAAAGGATTGTGAGATTCCGGGGTGCGAAGGAGTGTAAAACCACGGGTGCAAAGGACGGTTTGGGATGAGACTATTTGATATATTCCGCTTCGCGCTCCGCAACTTCTTCCGGCGAAAAGCACGGAGTCTGCTTACGATACTCGGCGTCATCATTGGTACGATGTCTGTGGTCATCATGCTCTCAATAAGCGAAGCGCTGGACGTCGGCACTGTGAAGCAGTATGAACAATGGGGAAGTCTTACGGAGATAAACGTCTACAGAAGCTGGGGCGATGATACGGTTCCGAAGCTGACCGACGATCTTGTGGCGAGGATAAACAAGATCGATAATGTGGTCGCGGCGCTTCCGATCCGTTCAATGTATGTCCGTCTGACAAAGGGGCGCCTCGAGACCTGGGCGCAGGTGATATCCGTCGATATGGCGGCGCTTCCGCATTTTGGCCAGGAACTGGAAACCGGGCGTTTTACGGAGCAGGACGGCAGCTATGAGGCGCTCATGGGTTACGAGCTTCCGTTCAACTTCAGAGAACCAAACCGCTGGGACTGGAATCCCGCATACGACTATGATCCCGAGACTCAGTCCTACATCATGAGGCCGCTTCCGTTCGACCCCACGGAAGAGACGAACATCAAGCTTATGCCTAATGTCTACACAGAGCCCGGGCAGCCAAAACCGAAGAGTTTCAAAGTTCCGACGGTAGGCGTTTTGAAATGGGGTATGACTAACTGGCAGTTCAACGGCAGCATGGTAATGGATACCGCAGCGTTTGATAAGCTGGAAAAGGAGCTGAACAAAGCGCAGGGCGGCAGCGGCAGCAGCGGAGGAGGAGGCGTGGTGTATGCAGTTTCCTCATCTTACGTAATGTCCGACAGGGGGATGTCGTCTTCATCATCCAGGAAAGATCAGGAAGAGGATAAGTTCGACAATATCACCGTCAAGGTCAACGATATGAAAAATGTAATGGACGTGCAAAAAGAGCTCCAGGACTGGGGTCTTCAGGCCTGGAGCAATATGGAGTCTCTTGATAGGGCAAAAGAGCAGTTCGCGTTCATTCAGATGATACTCGGCGGTATCGGCCTGATTGCATTCCTCGTCGCGGCGCTGGGGATAGCGAACACAATGATAATGTCCACGTATGAGCGCACCCGCGAGATAGGCGTGATGAAAGTCATGGGTTGCAGGCTTGGGAATGTGCTTGGCATGTTCCTGTGCGAATCTGCTATTATCGGGCTCTTTGGAGGAATACTGGGCATCGGGCTGTCGCTTGTCGCGTCATATGTGCTAAACACGTTCATCGACGGCTCGCGGCTTGGTCTCAGCGGCTACGGCGGTATGCAATACGACCTGTCTATTATCCCCGTCTGGCTCATCGGAGCCAGTATGGTGTTCACGACGATCGTCGGGATTCT
>Ga0082212_10001039_pt1 | contig 40656 bp, 29 predicted proteins | sample TergutNt197P3_FD_71548 | JGI IMG/M metagenome (GOLD analysis project Ga0082212, IMG submission 71548) | Neocapritermes taracua P3 segment gut microbial communities from Petit-Saut dam, French Guiana - Nt197 P3 | ecosystem: Host-associated > Arthropoda: Insects > Digestive system > Gut ...
CGGGCGAGACGGTCACCGTGGTCGAGGTGGCCGCCAATTACGACCGGGGCTTGTCCGCGGCCGTGGAGGGCTTGGGGGGGTGGAATGACCTGGGCCGGCCCTTTACGCTGGAACGGTCCGCGTCGATCACCGTGAGGAAGGACCAGACAGTCATCGGCCGCGTCCGCCTGGAGCTTCTGCCCGAGGCCGGTCCCCCCCGGTTGAGTTCGCCGGTCGCCTGGCGTTCCGTCCGGTCCGGCGAGCCCGCGGTTTTGGCTTCGGCCACGCCGGAGCCGCCGCCGGCTCGCCCCGCGGCCGCCGGGGAAGAGGCCGCCTCGGTCAGCGGCTCCCTGGCCGCTCCGGGCCGGGTCACGGGCTTTTTGGTGGACGTGGACGGCCGGACCATGGAAGTGGCCCCGGGCGGGACCCTGGTCGTGCCCGTGGGGGCCATTGTGACCATGGTGGATTTTACGATGGAGGGCGGCGGGCCGCCCCCCGGGCCCGGGGTGGTGATGAACCTGCGCGGCTTTGTCCCCAAGGAAAAGATGACCGCCAACGACGGCGAGGACCGGGGCTTCCCGGCCGACACCGCCCGGGACATGATGCCCTCCTTTTCCCAGGGCGGCCGGGGGCGGGATTACGCCATCAACATCGAGCGGGGCAAGACCGTGCTGGCCTCGGCCACCTTGAGTATAATCAAGCCCCGGCTGGAGTCCGTGACCATAGAGGTGGACGGCAAAACCCTTATTTTGTCCCTCGGCAGCCGGACCATACTGCCCGAGGGAACCGCCTTCACCGTCACTGAGATCAAGCTGGCCGAAGACCTGACCCTCAGCCGGCCCGTCTTTACCCTCGGCGGCCTGCCCCTGGCCCCGGAATTGCCACTGAACCTGAGCGTGCCCTCTTATGCCGCCAACCTGGCCGTTTTCAACGGTGAGACCCTGGCCGGCAAGGTCACTTTGGCGCCCCGTTAAAATAAAAACCAAAAGGAATGACTATGAGACCCGTTTGCCTTATCGTCCGCGACGGCTGGGGCCGCCGCGAAGATCCCCGGGGCAACGCCGTCATGGCGGCCCGGACGCCAACTATGGATGATCTTCTGGCCCGCTGCCCCTGGACCCTCCTGGACGCTTCCGGTGAGCCGGTGGGCCTGCCCGATGGTTATCAGGGCTCCAGCGAAGTCGGGCACCTGAACATGGGGGCCGGCCGCATAGTCACCCAGGAACTAAAGCGCCTGGACGACGGCCTCCGCGACGGCAGTTTTTTCCGCCTGCCCAAGTGGGGCGAACTAATGGCCCACTGGCGGGAGAAGGGCACCGCCCTCCACCTGTTTGGGCTGCTTCAGGACGAAGGCGTCCACGCCCATCAGGAGCATCTCTTCAAGTTCATGCGCCAGGCCCGGTCCCAAAACCCGGCCGGGATCATTTATGTCCACCCCTTCCTGGACGGCCGGGACACCCCGCCCCGCTCCTGCCTGGAGTATCTGGCCAAGCTGAAGCTGGTCTTAGAGGAAGTGGGCGGCGCCAAAATAGGCACCATGATGGGGCGCTACTACGCCATGGACCGCAGCCGCGACTGGAAACTCACCGACTTGGCCTACCGCGCCCTGGTCGAGGCCGAAGGCCGTCCCTTCACCGAGCCCCTGGCCGCGGTGGAACGCTCCTGGGCCGAAGACAAGACCCCGGACAACTTTGACATGGTCGATGAATACATTCCCCCCCTGGTTGGCGAGGGCTACCCCGGCCTGGCCGACGGGGACGCCGTCCTCCATACCAATTTCCGCCAGGACCGGGCCATCCAATTGACCCAGGCCTTTCTGGAGCCGGACTACCCCGGCCAGCCCCCCCGCCGGCCGAAGGTCAAATACCTGGGCCTGACCCGCTATTACGATGAACTGACCGAATATCTCCTAAGCCCCATGGGCGGAGACGAGGGCATGCCCCGCCTTCTGGGCGAGGTGCTTTCCGCGGCCCGGATCCCCCAGTTGCGCCTGGCCGAGACCCAGAAGTTCCGGCACGTCACCAGCTTCTTCAACGGCAAGTCCACCCATCCCTTCCCCCTGGAAGACCAGGTGGAAATACCGGGCCGCTTCGACCCGGCCACCTTCGCCCACCACCCGGAAATGGAGGCTTATATCCTGACGGAAAAGTTCCTCAAGGAATATCTGCCGCAAAACTATCCCTTCATCGTCATAAACTACGCCAACTGCGACATGGTCGGTCACACCGGGGTGATGGAGGCGGCGACCCGGGCCGTGGAAGTGGTGGACGAGTGCCTGGGCCAGATAGTCCCGGCCCTCCTGGACCGCTCCTATCAGGTGCTCATCACCGCCGACCACGGCAATGCCGAGGAAATGGTCGATCCGGCGACCGGGTTGGTCAAGACCAGCCACACCCTCTGCCCGGTGGAGTGCGTCTATGCGGCCCGGGAACCGATCGGCAAGCTCAAGGACCAGAAGGGCAAGCTTTCTGATTTGGCCCCGACGGTGCTCAAGCTGATGGGTCTGGCCGTGCCGCCGGAGATGACGGCCGAGAGCCTGGTGTAAGGGGGGCGGGCTGGAAAACCGTGAAGGCGGAGAGCTTCGGCCTTAAGGCGGTCGGCCTTCTCCTGGCCTTGGCCTGGCTGGCCGGGTGCGGCTTATGGGGTTCCTCCCGCCTGGGTCCGGCGGCGGCCCAGGAGGCCCGCCGCCACCTCGGCGTTCCCTATAAGCCGGGCGGGGTCGATCCCCGGGGTTTTGACTGCAGCGGTCTGACCTATTATGTCTATGGCCGCCTGGGCCTGGAACTGCCCCGGTCCTCGGCCGAGCAGGCCACCGTGGGCCGCAAGATCAGGCGCAACCACCTCCGGGCCGGGGATCTGGTATTCTTCGCCACCGGCCCGGGCAAGGCCGTCACCCATGTGGGCCTCTACCTGGGCGGCCGGAAATTCATCCACGCCCCGGGCCGGGGCAAGACCGTGGTCGTTTCCGAACTGGACTCCGACTATTTTTCCCGCCGCTACCACAGCGCCCGCCGCGTTTCCTAGAGGGCGCCGCGGGCGCTTTAACTTTAGGTCTGCTAGAGCATTTTTTCATAAAATGACCTTTGTTAAAAAGCTTTATAATCATCGCGGTCCGGGAAAGGAGGACCGCCCATGACCAGCCATGACGACCGAAGACTGGTGGAAGAGGAACTCAAGCGCAACGGCGGCGTCCTGCGCCTTATCCCCGCCTGGGTGACCAGGTCCTTCCTCGTCCCCGGCCGCCGCCTGAAGCTGGACCCCCGCGACTACTACGCCTACGGCGGGGCCAAGGGCGGCATCGACGAGCGCTGGCTGGCCTCGACCACCCCGGCCGACAACGGCGAACTCACCGCCCCGGACGAGGGTCTGAGCTTTGCGCTCCTTGAAGCCTCGGGCGGCCCGCGGCGCATCAAACTCAAGGACATCATCGACTTCATGGGTGAGAAGGTGATAGGTGAAGCCCAGATGAACAAATACGGCCGCCTGATGACCTTCGCCAAGTTCTTCGACAACCAGGGGCCCATCGGTCACCATGTCCATCCCGCGGACGATTTCGTTAAATCCCTGGGGCTCCTGGGCAAGCCCGAAGCCTATTATTTCCCGCCCCAGCTTAACAATGTCCCCCAAAATTTCCCCCACACCTTCTTCGGCCTGAACCCGGACGTGACTAAAGACCAGGTCATCGCCCGCCTTAAGGCCTGGGCCGAGCGCGGCGATAACAACATCCTGGACCTCTCCCGGGCCTTCCGGCTGGAACTGGGCACGGGCTGGAACGTGCCGCCGGGCGTCCTCCACGCCCCCGGCTCACTTCTGACCTACGAGCCCCAGCGGGCCAGCGACGCGGCCCTCTTCTTCCAATCCCAGGTGGAGGGGCGGACCGCCGACCTTTCGGCCTTCTTGAAATACGTGCCGCCCGACAGGCGCGGCGACTACGACTTTATACTCGGCGTCCTGGATTGGGAGAAGAACGTGGACCCGCATTTCCGGGAACACTATTTCCTAAGGCCGGTGCCCGTGGCCGAGGAAGGCCTCATGGCCGAAAGGGGCTTCCGCGAGACCTGGGTGGTTTACGGCACGGACTTGTTCTGCGCCAAGGAACTGACCGTCCGTCCCGGCCGCCGGGTGACCATAACCGATGGCGGAAGCTACGGCCTGATAATGATCCAGGGCCACGGCCGGCTTAACCAGGTTCCCGTCGAGACCCCGGCCATGATCCGCTTCGGCCAATTGACCCGCGACGAGATGTTCGTCACCGAGGCCGCCGCGCGACAGGGCGTGGTCATTGAAAACCACAGCGACTGCGAAGATTTGGTCATGCTCAAGCACCTGGGGCCCGACAACCCGGACGCCGCCGGGCTTATCAGGCGTTTTTAGCCTGTCTTTCGCCTTGCTTGCCAGGCCGGGCGGCCTGGCCTATAATGGGCGCGAATATTCGGCGGTTTCGCGCTGATCCGAAGGTGGGGCCCGGTTGGCCATGAGCGAATTTCTGGTAGAAATGGAGCATATCAACAAGAACTTCCCCGGGGTCAAGGCCCTGGACGATGTCTCTTTTCAGCTCAAAGCCGGAGAAATCATGGCCCTGTTGGGCGAAAACGGGGCCGGCAAATCCACCCTCATGAAGATCCTCAGCGGGGTCTATACGGCCGACAGCGGCGAAATAAGCATCGGCGGACGGAAGATAGCCGGCGAACTGACCCCCCAGAAGGCCCGGGGAGCGGGCGTGGTCATGATTCACCAGGAGCTGAATATGTGCGCCCAGCTCACGGTGACGGAAAACATATTCCTGGGCCGGGAACTGACCGTCGGCCCCTTTCTGGCCGGCCGGGAGATGCGGCGAAGGGCCTCCCGGGCCCTGGAGCGCCTGAAGCTGGACCTGGACCCGGACACCATAGTGGGCCACCTGCCCGTCTCCAAGCAGCAGATGGTGGAAATAGCCAAGGCCCTGGACCAGGGCGGCCGCATCCTGATAATGGATGAACCGACCAGCGCCCTGACCGCCCGGGAAATAGACGACCTCTTCGGCATAATACGCGCCCTGCGCGACGAGGGTCACGGCCTGATCTACATCTCCCACCGGCTGGAGGAGTTGGGACACATAGTTGACCGGGTCACCATCATGCGCGACGGGCGCTTGATAACCCGCCTGGATTTTGCCGGGACCACCCTGGACCAGATAATCGCCCACATGGTGGGCCGGGAAATAAAGGAACAGTTCCCCCGGACCCCCGGCCGGCAAGGGAAAAAGGTTTTCGAGGTTAGGAACCTCAACGCCGGGCGCCTGGTGCGGGACATAAGCTTTGACCTTTACGAAGGCGAGCTGGTGGGCCTGGCCGGGCTTATGGGTGCCGGGCGCACCGAGATAACCCGGGCCCTTTTCGGGGCCGACCCCAAGTCTTCGGGCGAGGTGGTCATAGACGGAAAGGCCGTGAAGATAGAACAGCCCACGGACGCCATCCGGGCCGGTCTGGCCCTGGTCCCGGAAGACCGCAAGAAGGACGGCCTCTGCACCGGCCTGTCCATCCGGGAAAATATCGCCCTGCCCAACCTTGACCGCCGCCTCGTGGGCCCCGGGGGCTGGATGGCGGCGGCTGATGAAGCCGGCCTGGTGGCCGCCATCATGACCGATTTGAACATCAGGGCCGCCAGCCCGGAAATGGTCGCCGGCAACCTCTCCGGCGGCAATCAGCAGAAGGTGGTGGTGGGCAAATGGATGGCCCTGCCGAGCCGGGTGGTCATATTCGACGAGCCCACGCGCGGCATCGACGTGGCGGCCAAGGTGGAGATATACAACCTGATGAACAAGCTCAAGCAAAGCGGCATCGGCATCATGTTCGTCTCCTCGGAAATGCCGGAGCTGCTGGGCCTGGCCGACCGCATCCTGGTGGTCTGCGACGGCCGCATCACCGGGGAGCTCGCGGCCGCCGAGGCCAGCCAGCGGAAGATAATGGAACTGGCCGTCAAGTTTGAGCACAAGGCCGCCTGAGGCGGAGCCGGGAGGTTGATCAAGTTGGCCGGAAACCCCATACAGCGCGTCCTGGCCGTCCGGGGCATGGGCCAGGTCATCACCGTGGGCCTGGGCCTGGCCATGCTGTGCGTGGCCTTTTACCTCAAGGAACCGGCCTTCTTTTCTGAACGCAACCTGGCCAACCTCTCCCGTCAGATAGTGCCCATCCTCCTGGTGGGCATCGCCCAGTCCTATGTTCTGATAACCGGCAACATCGACCTGTCCATAGGTTCGCTGGCGGGCATGAGCTGCATGGTCTCGGCCACCCTCATGACCAAGGGCGTCGACCCCTGGGCGGCGGTGAGTCTGACCCTGGCCGCCTGCCTGGCGGTGGGGGTGGTCAACGGCCTGTTGGTGGCCAAGTGCAAGCTGCCGCCCTTCATCGCCACCCTGGGCACCATGATCATCGCCAGGGGCCTGGCCCAGATCGTAAACAACAACTACAACACCGACTCCATCGGGGCCAGGGCCCAGGCCTTCCGCGACCTGTTCTACTACGGCAAGACCCTCGGCATATTCAACCCAGTCTGGATAGCCTTCTTCCTCTGGCTGGTCTTCACCCTGGTCCTGGCCAAGACCCGCACCGGTCGCCATATCTACGCCGTGGGCTCCAACCTGGAAGCCAGCCGCCTGTCCGGGGTCGATGTGCCCCGCACCGTGACCATCGCCTATATGGTCAGCGCCTTCTGCGCCGGGGTGGTCGGGCTCATCTTCACCGCCAGCACCGGCATGGGGTCCATGGACGCCGGCAATATGTACGAACTATACGGCGTGGCCGCGGCGGTCATCGGCGGGGTCTCGACCCTGGGCGGCCAGGGCATTCTCCTGGGCACCTTCATCGGCGCCGCCATCTGGTGCGTTTTGCAGAATGGCCTGCAGTTCGCCCAGGCCCCGGTGGCCATCCGCAACATTGTCATCGGGGCCATAGTCATAGTGTCCGTGCTGCTGGACGTGATCCTGCGCCAAGGGCGGTGGAAAAGATAGCAGTGCTCTTAACTGATACGGGCAAACCGCGCGTCCGGGCCGGAAACCCCCGGCGCTGAACCGCAGATCGATCCTTAGGAGGGAATTTCAATGAAAAAGACGACGGCCCTCGTTTTGGCCTGCCTGGCGGCCATCTTTCTCTGCGCGGCCCCGGCGTTCGCGGCCGACAAGCACAAGGTTTTTCTCATAACCATGGACCAGATGGACCAGCACTGGGCCAACATGGACTTCGGGGCCAGGAAGGCCGCGGAAGAGGCCGGCAACATCGACTATGCCTGGATGGCCCCGGACATAAAGGATGACGCCAAGCAGATCGAAATAGTCAACAACGCCGTGGCGGCCGGGGCGGAAGTCATCCTCATCGCCGCCAACGGGCCCAACGCCGTCACCGCCGCCCTCAAGGAGGCCAACGGCGCCGGGGTCAAGATCATCTATGTCGATTCACCGGCCGAATTCCCGGGCCTGGCCACCTTCGCCACCAACAACAAGGCCGCCGGCAAGACCGCCGGTGAAGTTCTCGTCAAGGCCCTTAAGGACAAGGGCGTGACCAAGGGCCGGATCGGCGTGGTCAGCGTCAACGCCGCCACCCAGTCCACGGTGGACCGCGAGAACGGTTTCCGAGAAGCCTTCAAAGGCTCGGCCTTTGAACTTCTGCCCTCCCAATACGGCGAAGGCGACGTGGCCCGCTCCAAGGACATCGCCGCCAATTTCATCACCCAGGACGTGGTGGGCATCTTCGGCGCCAACGAGGGTTCCACCGTCGGCGTGGGCAACGCCATCGCCGAAGACGGCAACCAGGTGCTGGGCGTGGGCTTCGACAATTCCGACTCCATCCGCGGCCTAATCCGGTCCGGGGCCCTTTTGGGAGCCATGGTCCAGAATCCCGATGTCATGGGCGCCAAGGGCGTTGAAGCAGCGGCGGCCGTGCTGGGCGGCGGTTACAAAGGCGAAAAAATGGTCGATACCGGCGTTACGGTCATGACCAAGGACAAGCTGTAGAGCCTACAGTCCGGCGGAGCCGGACCTAACAAAGGCGGCCTCGGGCCGCCTTTGTTATTGCCTCAACAGTTTTTTGACTTCATCGAGGCCCGGCAGGGCCGGGATGCCCCCTTTTTTGGTCACGGTCAGGGAACCGGCGGCATTGGCGAAAGCCAGGGCGGCCGCTATTTCGGCGGCCTCAAAATCCTCCAGCCGGTCCCGGGCCAGGAGGCTTTTCAAGAGACCGCCCATAAAGGCGTCGCCCGCCCCGGTAGTATCCACTGCCGGCAGTTTGAAGGCCGGCGCGGCCAGGGTCCGGCCACCGAAGGCGGCCAGGCAGCCGGCCTCGGCCAGGGTCACTATGACCAGAGGATTGCTGAATTTATCCGCGGCCAGGCGCAGGATCTCCTCCGGCTGGCCGGTCCCGAACAAAACCTGGCCGTCTTCCCGGGACAGCTTCAGGACCTGGGCCAGGGGCGCGGCCTCTTTGATATGCTTTTGGGCTTCGGCCAGGGAGGGCCAGACCATATCGCGGTAGTTGGGGTCGAAGGAGATCAGGCCGCCGGCGGTCCGCACTTCGTTTGCGGCGGCAAGGGTGGCGGCCCGGGCCGGTTCGGCGCTCAGGGAAAGGGACCCGAAGTGGAGGGCCCTGGTCAGCCGGCCGAGGCCGGCCGGCAGGAGTTGCGGAGACAGCTCCAGGTCGGCGGTGCCTTTTCGGTAAAAGGCGAAAGAGCGGTCGCCTGTCTCGTCCAGACCCACGACGGCCAGGGTGGTGGCCTGGCCGGGCCGGACGGCCAAGTAAGCCGTCTCCACTCCGGCGGCCTTAAGGGAGGCCAGGCATAAGCGGCCGAAGGCGTCCCCGCCGACCGCGCCGATGAAAGCCGCCTTCAGGCCGAATTTGGCCGCGGCGCAGGCCACGTTGGCCGGGGCCCCGCCGGGGTTGGCCTGGTAAAAAACGCGCCCGTCAGGCTCGGTTCCGGCCGGGGTCAGATCGACCAGGATCTCTCCGATGCTTATGAGGTCATACATGGTCGGCCCCTCTGAATCGCTTTAAGCTCTATGGTATGACCCTGGCTTCTGGGTCTATCCGGAAAGTTTTGGCCTTGCGGATTTCCGTGGTCAGGTCGAAGGGGCCGAGGCGGGGGCCGAATTTTTTCATGGCCGCCATGAGTTCCGCCGGTTTCCAGGCCGGCCGCTCGCCCGGTTCCTTGGGCCTCCGGGCCAGGACCACGGCATTGCCGCAACGGCGGCCCCTCAGGGCCAGAAAGGGGCCGAAGGCGGCCTCGGTGGTCTTGAGTTGATTCTGGAAGGCCGCGGGTCGGCTCTGGTGGAAGTTCTGGGCCAGGAGCCCCCCCGGGGCCAGGCGATCGCGGCAGAGTTCCAGAAAGGTCAGGCCCGACAGACCGGTCGGCACATAGTCGCCGGAAAAGGCGTCCAGCCATATCTGGTCAAAGGTTGCCGGGGCCTGGCCGCTGAGAAAGTCGCGGCCGTCGGCCAGCACCAGGCGGACATTGGGGCCGGGGGTGAAACCGAAGTAGGTGCCGGCCAGTTCCGCCACCAGGGGGTCCACTTCCACCACGGTCAGTTCCCGCTCCGGCAGGAAGCGGGCGAAGAGCCCGGGCAGAAAGCCGCCGCCCAGGCCCAACAGCAGAATGTGTTGGCCCGGGGCCAGGGCCAGGGCCGTGAGCATGAGCCCCGGATATTCAAAGACCGACCGGCCGGGGTCTCCCAGGTCAATGGACGTCTCGGCCTCCTCGCCTTCGGGGCCGCTGAAATACATGGTCCGATGGTGGCCTTCATCCCGAATGATGATGTGGTGGAAGGGGGAGTCGCCCTCGAAGACGATGGCCGGCTGGTCGCCCGGGTCCGGGAGCAGGCCCTTGAAGCCCGCGGCCAGGTTTTTTAAAAATTGCCTGCTCATGGGCAGTCTCCCGGAATGACCCGATAGGAGGGGCAGGTCGGGCCGCCGGGGTGGAGGGGGCAGGCCCAGACCTCCTGGTGGCGGCCGTGGGGGAACCGCTGGTAGGGGGTGAAAAGATCCAGGCCGCACTTGGGGGGGGCCGTAAAGGGGTCGCGCCGTTCGTCAAGGCGTTGGCGGCCCGGGTCCGGGCAGCCCAGGCAGCCGACCTGGAGAGGCTGTTCATCGCCCAGGCCCCTCATCTGGCTCTGGTTGATAAGCATCAGGGGCCGGCCGCAGCGGCGGCAGTTCTTAAGGCCGCCCCCCCGGCGTCCGATTTTTTCAACTATGAGTTTTAGCTGAAGTATCTCGGCCAGGTGCCGGGCGGCCAGGGGCAGGCAGTTAAATTCAGCCCCTTCGGCGCCCCAGATGAGGTGGCGGTCGTCCACCCCGGCCAGAAAGCCCGGAAAGCCCGAGGCCAGGCCCACGGTGCAGTTGTTAGTGCCCAGGATTCTCAGGGCCGCGCCGGCGAAGTCGGTGTCGTCTTCCGGTCCCGGGGGGGCGCTCAGGACGGTCACGGGCAGGCGGCGGCGGGCCGCGGCCAGAAGCGGCTCCTCCCAATCCTTCCACCAGGCGGCCCCCGGGGTGGGGAGGAAGGCCCAGATTTCCGTTTTGGCCGTATCCAGGATCTTGCGGACAGAGTCCGGCGGGGTCTCCGGGGGGGGTATCGGGGCCTGCTCCGGCTCGGCCGCCCGCCACAGGACGGCCAGGGGGGCTGCTGTCGGCAAGCGTCTTAGCCAGGCGTCCCGCCCGGCCAGCCAGATATGCTCCCCGGCCAGACTCCAGGCCAACTGCAGGCGCCAGCGGCCGAAGGTCGGCCAGGTCCAGGGGTGTCCATGGTGGGGTGTTTCAAAAGCCGGTTCCAGAATGACCAGGGGGGCCCGGGGCCAGCCGTTGAAGGCCTGGGGTTCGCCGGCGAAGACCAGGCCGGGCGGAGCCATAAGGTCCTGAAGCATGAGATCGACGAGCCGGCCTTGGGCCGGGGAGGCGGTCAGGATCAGGACCGCTGGCTCTTCCGGCCGGTTCCGGGCGAAATGGAGGGCCGCCCGGGCCACGGTCAGGGCGCTGACCGGATTGACCGGGCCCATTTCCCCCAGGGCCCGAAGACCCAGGCCCACGGCGGCCGATCGGGCCTCCGGGTCCAGTTCCAGGCGGGCCAGGCGGGGGGCGGAGACCTGGGGGGGCGCCGCGGAGCGGAACAGGCCGCCCTCGGCCAGGAATTCCGCAAGTCCGCTCTCTGCCCCGGCCAGCTTGAAATTTCGCCAGGCCGGGCTCTCCGGCGCTTCCGGGAGGGACGGGGCCCGGCCGCTCCAGACGGGCCAGAAGGTGAAATCGCCCATTATGACCAGGTGCTTTTCCGCATGGAGGGCCAGGCCGGCCAGGCTCTGGCGGGCCGGAGGGTCCGGCCGGAGGGAGGCCAGGCGCAGCACTGCCGGAAAAAGGCGGCCGGCGTGGGGCAGGTCGGGGGCCAGGGCCAGACAGAGGGGCGCCTCGGCCAGGAGACGGTCAGGCTCGGGGAGGGGGCGGGCGCTTTCCCCGGCTAGATCTGCCGCGGCCGCCTTCTGTTCCCCGGCCAGGCGCTCCAATTCTGCGGCCAGTTCCGCCCGGGGCGGCCAGGATCCGGCTTCCCGGCGCAGCCGGCTCAGGCGTTCCTCCAGGTTCCGGGCCTCGCTCAAGGCGGCTTTTTCAGCCAGACGGACCTCCCGGACCGCCGCCTCGGCCGCGTCCAGGTCCCGGCGGCGTTCTTCTTCGGCTTTTACCAGGAAACGGCCGAGGCGGCTCCATAGTTTGGCCAAAAAGCGCCCCAGCCGGCCCCAAAAGCCTTCGGACTTGCGGGAGACCTCCTCCCAGGCCGTCTGCTGTTCGGCCGCCTTGGCCCTGATCCGGCCCCATTCCCGGCTCCGGTGGCCCAGGTCCCGCCCCAGGTCCTGAAAGCGGCGTTCCAGATCGCCCAAGTCGGTCCAGAGGTCCAGGCGAGCCCGCTGGGCCGCCTCGGCGCTTCTCAGATCCGCCATTGAACGGTGGATCTCGGCCAGACGTGTCTCCCGGGCGGCGCGCCTCCGGTCGATTTCGGAGCCTAGGGAGGCCCGGCTCAAAGGGCTTCCGGCCCGGGCCTCGCCGATGAAGATGGCTCCGGACTGGTCGGCCAGGGGTTCGAGATCGGCGGGGCAGTCGCCGACCACCAGGAGGCGGCCGTGGGTCCTGAGGAAGTGTTCGGCCAAGAGGCGGGCCGTGACCCCCTCCGGGTCCGGGGTCTGTTGCCAGATGAAGCTCAGGCCGGCGGTCCCCAGGCGGGCCGGGATATCCCCGGGGGCGATGGTGGGCCACAACTCCGGTTCGTAGAGGCTGTCCTTCTGGCCGGCGGCCTCGGTGGCGTTCCAGAGCCAGCCTTCCTGGGGGTCCAAAAAGAGGGCCGCGCCGGGCGGAGCCGGGCGGTCCGGGGAAAGCTTCAATTCCGGGGCGGGCGGCCGGGGGAAAAAACGTATCTGGCCGCTCAAGGGGGAGGGCAGGGGTTTTTCAGCCGCGAGGCTTAAATAGACCCGGGCCCCCCGGCGGTCGATGAAACGGGCGGGCCGCCAGCCCTCCGCCTTCAGGTGGAATTCTCCCCGGCGGCCAATTTCCGGCCAGGCGCCCCCGGGGAAGGGGAAGATGAAGACGGGGGGGCCGGCGCCGACCGGCTCGTCCGGCCGGCCCCCGGTCAGGGTGAAGGTCAGGTCCTCCTGGTCGGTAAGGCTCAACGGGACCCTCGGTTTTAGTCTTAGTCCAGGCCAGATCCCGGGCCGGTCACGAACTTAAGCGGCGAACCAGCCTGTCCGTTGGCTGAAAAGGTTATGTTCAGGGAGTCCATGATGGCCATGGGGTCGGCCTCCAGGGCCTGGATCACGGCGAAGCTCAAGGGAGGCTCGGCCTTGAGGTCTATTTCCAGCGATTGGGGTGTTTTAAGGAAGTCCAGGAGAGGCCGGCTCAAGTCCTCGATGTTTTTAAGATAGCGGGCCCCCATGATCGCCAGCATCAGCCCCATTTCGGCCATGTTCCTCTGTTTAAGGGTTTCGCCGGTTTCCCCCGCTTTCCTGGCGCTGAGATCGAAGGCCAGGTCCACCAGGCCCCGGTCGGTGTATTTGAGGTTTAAGGCGTTGAAGGAGGCCTCGCCCAAAAGTTCGCCCGGGTTCAGGGCGGCCAGGTATAGAGCGTTAAGGGGTATTTTCTTGAATTTTTCCAGGCGGTCCCTGGTCAGCCCGCCCCAGGCCTGGCTGAAAGACATCTCGAACAGTCCGCTAGCCGCCAGGCGGTTCAGCCTGGCGGTCAGCCGGCCCGTCCCGGCCTCGTAGGCGCTTTCAGCTTCGGCCTCCAGGGAGAAGGTGTTCCGGCCCAGGAGTTGGCTGAATTCATGGATATCGCGGGCCGGAGTGTCCTTCCCGGCCTTGGGGTCGCCCGAGAGGTTGATTTCCAGGCCCTTCAACTGAGTCTTGGCCGAGGCCGGGATCTCGCCGATCCGGTAGGGGCCCGCGGCCTTCAACTCGGCCAATTTGATCAAGGCCAGGCCGGGCAGGTCCATCTCCAGCCCGGTCAGGGCCGCTTCCTCCAGGGCTATGGGGCTGACGAAAAAGTCGGCCAGGGTGAACTGGTCGGCGATCGCCTGGGTCGCCTCCGGGTCATCCTTCATGGCGGCCAAGCCGGCCATGATTTTGTCAAGATAGTCGGCTGCGTCCAAGCCCTTGAGGCTGTAGCCGGCCAGGTTCAGGCTGAAGACCCGACCTTCGTTGATGGTCAAACTGCTTTTTAAATCGGTCAGTTTTATATAGCCCACGGATTTGAAGGCCTTAAGGTCCGTTTCCTCCAGGGCGGCCAGGGAGAGGTCGCCTTTCAGCGGAAGCTCCGGGGCCCGGCCTATGAAATCCATTTTCAGCCCCGAGGCCTTGAGGCTGGAGAAGTTCAGGCCGGCGACCTCCCTGGCGGGAACGTAGTCCCCCAATGTATTCTTAAGCAGGTCCGGGATATCCTCGCCCAGGCTCAAGTCCCTGAAGGCCGCGGAATCCACGGTGACCACGGCTTCGGCCTCCCGGCCCCGGAACGCGAACCTAAGGTTTCTATAATTCAGGGAGCCCAGGCGGAGGGCCTTTAGAAAACCGTCCTTGCCGGCCGGAGCCCCCGGGGCGGCCGGGGCCAGTTTTAAGCCTTCCATATCCAGGCCCTCGAATTTTATCTCAACCTCGTCCCCGGGCCGGGTCCCGCCCAGGCGGAGATCCTTAAGGCGGACGGCCCCGGCCAGGGCGGTCTCGGGCTGGCCCCGCCAGTCGGCCAGGGCCAGGATATTTTCCAATTTGCTTTTAGGCAAAATCTTGCTGATGACGACCGAGCCCATGGTCAGGTCGCTTGCCCCTTCATCCCAGCCGGCTTCTGGGGGCAGCTTGATTTTCAGGCCTTTGACGGTCAGATCGCCCGAAGAAACTTCATGGCTCTGGGCCGACCATTGGCCCGGGCCTACGAGGCGGTCCAGGGCCAGGGTGAAGGTTTCAAAGGGGTCGGCGGTCGGCCGGGAGCAGGCGAAGACCAGAACCGTCAGGGCGGCCAGGGCCAGGATCAGCAAGGGGGTTTTTGATTTCATGGGTCTTGACTTTCAGGGTTCATTCGGCCGGAGGCCGGATATGGGGAGCTAAAGAGGGCGCAAATAAGGACGGCCTGGAGGCGTCAAGGCCCCGCTTCGGGCGCCACGTCCAGGGCCACCGGGGGCTGGTCATTGACGGTCAGGGTCATTGTCAGTCTTTTAATTATATCATATCTGTCCATTTTGACAAGGCGGGCCAGAGCCAGGGGCCGGGCCGGTTCGGCCGAGATTATGATGTTTTCCGGCTGATCCAGGAAGGCTTCGGCGGCCTCGGCCAGGGCCGGGAGGCTGGTCAGCCGCCCTTCTTCGGCCAGAGCCAGGAACAGGGGGGTCAGGTCCGCTTTGATCCGGGTCGGGACCTCGGCCTGGTCCCAGCCCCCCACCTCGGCCAGCCAGGCGTAATAGCCGGGTATCAGGCCCTGGTCCTGAAAAGCCAGGCTCAGGCTGTGGATCGTGGCCGGGTAAAGGGCGGTCAGGGCGGTATCGGACAGCGAGTTCCCGCCCGGGCCCAGGCCGCTGAATTCGGCCGCCAGGTCCAGGCGGCCCAGGGTCGGGCCGTCCAGGCTCAGGCTCCGCAGTTGGAAGGCCCGGTCCCGCGGGTCGATGGTCAGGTCCATGTACAGTTCCAGATCCAGAGGCTCGCCGGTCAGGCCGGCCAGCTTGGCCCAGAATATGTCCGCCGGGGCCAGACTGGAGGGGGTGAAGGTCATCTCCAGATAATAGTTGTATGAAACGGCCTCGGGACTGAATTTGGTGAACAGGAATTTGGCCTCGGGGCGGGCGGTCTTCACCAGGAGGACCGTCCGGTCGTCCAGGGCCAGATACCCGGAGTCCATCCGCAGATGCAAAAGTTCCGGGATCAGGCTGAAGAGTTGGCCCTCGCTTTGTTCCCAGCGGTCCAGGGCTGTTTTCAGGTCATCGAGCCGGAGGCTCCTGACTTCGCCGGCCCAGAGCCCGGTTTCGGTGGAAGCCTGAAACTCAAGGCCGGTCAATTCGGAGGCGGAATCCCTGATGCTCAGATGGGTCTTGAATTTGGATGCGGACGAAAATCCGGGCCCTTCGCCGGCCAGATCAAACCCGGCCAGCCGATGAAACGGGAGATCCGCGGAGGCGCCCGGTCGTTTCAGCTTTTCGACCAGGAGAGAGGGGCAGGTCAGGGTCCAGTCTCCGCGCTCCCAACGGATATTTTCTAAATTCAGGGCGCCGGCCAGGCCCAGGCCGGGCCGGGCCTTCAGGAGGTTCAGGGGCTTAAAGTCTGAAACCGCGACCAGATCGAAGGTCAACCGGCCCAGATCCTCACCGGCCAGGGTCAGGCCTTCGAGGGTCAATCCGCGGGTCCAGATATCGGCCCGGGCCTGTTCGCAGGTCACGGCCAGGCCCGTCAGGCGGGGCAGAAGGCGGTCGAGAAACAGGCGCAGGGCCAAATCAGGCCCCAGGACAGCCGCGGTCAGGAGCAGACCGGCGGCCAGGGCCGCGGCCAGGGCCGGGGGTTTGAGCTTCATTCGGGGCGCGGTCGCCCGGCTCATATTTTCAGCTCGCCCCGGATCTGCCCGAGGTCGGAGAGGCCTTTCCGGCGTAGCCAGTCCCTGATCCCTTCCAGGATGACCAGGGGGGCCCGGGGGTCGATGAGGGTGGCCGTGCCCACTTCCACGGCCTCGGCCCCGGCCAGGATGAATTCCAGGGCGTCCTCGGCCGTGGTGATACCGCCCAGGCCCACCACCGGGATAGTAAGGGCCTGGGCGCAGAGCCAGACCTGGCGCAGGGCCAGGGGCTTGATGGCCGGGCCGGACAGGCCCCCCTGGCCGCCGCCCAGGCGGGGCCGGCGGCGGGCCAGGTCCACCGCCAGGCCGGGCAGGGTGTTGATGAGGGACACCGCCGCGGCCCCGGCCCTTTCGGCCGCCGCGGCCACGGCCGTGATGTCCGTGACCAGGGGCCCCAGTTTGACCACAAAGGGCCGGCCTTGGCCCATTTCCTGCACCGCCCGGCATATTTCGTCCACGGCCAGGGGGTCGCCGCCGAAGGCCGCCCCGCCCTTGGCCACGTTGGGGCAACTGACATTGACCTCCAGAAAGTGGGCTCCCGTTCCGGCCAGGCGGGCGGCCAGGCGGCCGTATTCCTCCGGCGAGCGGCCCAGGATGTTGACCCCCACCGTGGCCCCGGTGGCCAGAAGGGGCGGCAGGGCCTGGGCCGCGAAGGCTTCCACCCCAATATTTTCCAGGCCGATGGAGTTCAGTATCCCCCCCGGTATTTCCCACAGGCGGGGGCCGGGGTTGCCAGGCCAGGGCGAAAGGCTCAGTCCCTTGACGATAACCGCGCCCAGAGATTCCGGGGGGCAGAAGTCCTTGAGTTCCAAGCCGTAGCCGAAGGTGCCGGAAGCGGTCAGCACCGGATTCTTCAAGGTCAGGGGGCCCAGGCGGGCGGTGAGATCGGGTTCCCGGTTCACGAAGCCTCCCAGTCAATGGTCCGGCCGTCGGCCGTCGGCCCTTCGCCGCAGACCTTGAAACGTCCGCCGCCTTTCAGGGGCAGGCTGCAGGAGAGACAGACCCCCAGGCCGCAGGCCATGCCGGCTTCCAGCCAGACCCGGGGCACGACCCCAAAGCGTTCGGCCAGAGAGGTGACCGCGGCCAGGAGGGGGGGCGGCCCGCAGGCCAGGATGGGCCGGGGCTCCAGGGCCAGGGCCTCGGCCAGAGGCTCGGTCACCAGGCCCGGCCGGCCGTAGCCCGAGCCGTCATCCACTGTGGCCGTGAAATCATCGGCCCAGGCTGCCAGCCAGGCCTGGTCCGCCTGTTGAGCCCCGGAGCGTTCGCCGTAGAAAAGGCGGCTTTGCTGCCCCGAAGCCCGCAGCCAGTCCCGGACCAGGGCCATGGGGGCCAGGCCGATGCCCCCGGCCACCAGGTAATAATTTGAAGCCGGCGCGGTTTCGGCCAGGGGGCGGCCCAAGGGGCCGGTCAGCTTAAGGGGCGCTCCGGGGGCCAGTTCGCTCAAAAGGCGCGTGGCCGGGCCGACCCGCCGGATGAGCAGTTGAACCCCCCCGGCCTGGACCCGGTGCAGGGAAAAGGGGCGGTCCAAAAGGGGCCCGGCGCCCTTTCCCGGTTCCGGCCAGGCCCGGAGCTTTAGGAAGCAGCCGGGGACCCGGAAGCGTTCCGCGTCCGGAATTTCAATGTCCAGCCAGAAGGTGTCGGCCGAAAGTTTTCGGCCGGCCCTAAGCCGCCCTTCCGCGATCAGGGCCGTCATATCCCGGTCTCCTCCGGCGGCCGGACTCCGGCCAGAAAGCCGAAACGCGGCCATAGATCGCCCCGCCGGTAACTGTAGAATTCCGGGGAACAGCGGGTGCATATCCCGGCCGTCTCTATGTTTTCCTCCTTAAGGCCGGCCGCGGTCAGTTGGCTCCGGCTGATGGCCCAGAAATCAAAATGGTTTTCCCGGATCATGAAGGGCTGAAATTCGGGCGGCAGCTCGGTGCGGTGGTTGGTGAACTCGGCGCAGCAGGGGCCTAAGGAGGGGGAGATGGCCGCCTTCAGCCGGGCCGGCGGGACCCCGATTTCAGCCAGGGCGGCCACGACCCGGCCCAGGATGTTTTGCACCGAGCCCCGCCAGCCCGAGTGGGCCAGGGACAGGGCCCGGGAAACCGGGTCGTAGAGCAGGACGGCCTGGCAGTCGGCCACCTTGACCAGGAGGGCCGGCCCGGGGGCCGGGGCCAGGAGGGCGTCGTAACCCGGACGGGCTTCTTCCGAACTCCGGGGATGGTAATCGTCCCGCGTCTCCACCACCAGTATCTCCGCGCCGTGGGTCTGGCGGACAAAGGCGGCCCGGGGCAGACCCAGGGCCGCTTCAGCCCGGCCGAGGTTGGCCACCACGTTCTCCGGGGGGTCAATCTCGTTGAAGGCCAGGCTCAACTCCCGCCCCTCGGGGCCGCTGGCCCCGCCCCGGCGGGTGAAGACGCCGTGCCTGAGTTCCGGGTGGGCGGCCAGGCCCGGGAATTCGTACCACGAAAGGCCGCTATGAGTGCAAGACAGAAGCATAAGCAACGCCGCCAGGGGGCAAAAAGACCATTAATCAGCGCTTCCTGAATTCGGCCAGCCACTTTTCCGCTTCCGCTTCCGCCCTCTTAAGGTCTTCGGGCCGGAGCCCTTTTCGGATCTCGTCCATAAGTTCTTCAAAGCCGGGATTTTGATAGCCGGCGGCCCGGGCGGTGAGATACCACCTCAGGGCCTGGACCTGGTCCGGGGGCCGGCCCAGGCCGCCGCGGAAGATCACGGCCACGTTCTTCATGGCCTCGGGGTTACCGAGTTCCGCACTGCGGACGAACATCTCGAAGGCCCGCTTCAGATCGCGGGGTTGGTCCAGCATACCCTGGAGATGGATGACGCCCAGTTCGTTGGCGGCTTCGGCGTGGCCGTCGGCTACCGCCTGGCGCATATAGTCCACGGCCTTGGAGTTATCCGGCTTGATCAAAACGCCGTTGAGGTGGAGGGCGGCCAGCTTGTAGGCCGCGGCGGGCAGCTTCAACTCGGCCGCCTTTTTAAAATTGGCCAGGGCCTGGTCGGCATCGGCCTTGGCTCCGAGGCCGATCTCGTAACAGACCCCGAGGCTGTAGAAGGCTTCCGGGTGGCCCAGTTCCGCGGCTTTTTCATACCAGCCCAGGGCCCGGCTGTAGTTGGGGGAAAGGCCCAGGCCGTTTTCATAAAAGGCTCCCAGGGTCATCCGGGCCCGAGCCTCGGTTTCCCCCGCCTTTTTTAAAAGGTCCAGGGCGGCCTGGATATCCTTGGGGCCTGGTCCGGGGCCGGCCAGGGTCAGGGAGACCAGGGAATAGGCGGCGTCCCGGTGCCCGGCCCCGGCCGCCAGGCCCAGGTGCTCCACAGCCCGGGCCCGGTCCGCGGTCACGCCCTTGCCTATTTCGTAAGCCAGGCCCAGTTGGTGCCGGCCTTGGGGCACGCCGGCCTCGGCGGCCTTTTGATACCAGGCAAGGGCCAGACTCAGGTTGCGGGGCACACCCTGGCCGGTTTCATACAGGCGGCCGGCCTGGAACATGGCCTGGGCATCGCCGTCTTCGGCCTTGGCCAGGATGGCCTGGGGAGTGTCCGCGCCCTCCGGCGCACCCTGGCCAGCCGCCTTGAGGGGAGAGTGGAAGACAAGCGCGGCCAGGATAAGGGCCAGGACGAAGCGCGGGTTTTTTCCAATCATGGATGAACCTTTATGGTTTTATTGGGCCACGGCCACGATGAGGGCCAGGCTGTTGAAAAGATAGAGTTTGCGTATCAGATGGCCGCTTTGATCCAGGCTTGTCCAGCCGGTCCCGGCCGCGGCCCGTAGGGCCTTCTGAGCCTTGAGGTGGAGCGGCAGGGTCAGAAGGCTCAGGAGGACCGGCCAGGCGGCCAACCCGGCCAGCCACAGGGTGACCAAAAGCAGCCAGATCAGGGGCCACCAGAGGGCCTGGACCAGGATGGCCCGTTCCGGGCCGAGCCAGCCGGCCAGGGTCAGCTTGCCGGCTACCCGGTCCAGCTCCATTTCCGGCAGGCTCTGGAAATAGAGTATGTCCGCCACCATGAAGGAGACCGGCAGGGCCAGGGCGACCACCCGGCTGTCCCAGGCGCCGTCGGCCAGGGCCAGAAAGGTGCCCACGGTCATGATCAGGCCCATATTGATGAAGACCATGACCTCGCCCAGGGCCCGGTGCCCGTATTTGACGGGCGGGGCCACGTAGAAGAAGCTGGAGAGGGCGGCGAAGATGATGAGGCTCCACATGAGAACGGGGCGGCCGGAGAGGGGGACGATGACCAAGGCCGCGGCCAGGGCCAGGCCATAGAGGATGGCTAGGGCCAGGGCAATGGCCCGGGGGCTGAGCTTGCCTTCCTGGATGACCCGCGAGCCGCCGATGCCGCCCCCTTCGTCCACGCCCTGGAAGTGGTCGAAGAGGTCGTTGGCCAGGTTGGTGGCCAGGTGGACCATAAAAGAAGCGCCGAGAACCAGGGCGAAAAGGCCCGGCCGGACCAGCCCGGTGTATTTGGCCGTGGCCGCGAAACCCAGGCCCAGGGGGCCGAAGGTGGCGATGAAGAAGGGCGGCCGGGAGGCCTGCCACCAGGCTTTGAAAGCGGCCCGCCAGGCGGGTTTTTGGCGATCCATGCCCATGCCCGCCATTATACATAGCTCCCTAATCGCTTCATAATTTGAAGCGATTATAGCGGTTAATCTCTTCATAGGCAAGAGAAGAACGGGCCGATAGGGACATCCCATTTTTCCGCGGCGATTTCTGTCAAAAAATCTTCGTCATGGGAAATGCAGATCATGGCCGCCGGGTAGCGGCTGAGGATATCTCCTATCTGGCGGCGCGTTTCAAGATCAATGTTGTTGGTTATTTCGTCAAGCAACAATAGTTTCGGCGGCCGGGCGGCTATTTTAGCCAGGGAAAGCCTAGCCCGTTCGCCGCCGGAAAGACAGGCCGCGGCCGTCCGGACTTCTTCGTTTTTCCGAAATAAAAAATCGCTCAGATGTTTGCGTATTTCGATTGCAGTCCAGCCCTTGTTCGCCTCGGCTATGATTTCCACGGCTGAACGGCGCGGGTCCAGATTCTCGTAATGCTGGTCCAAATAGCCGATATCCTCGGGCGGCGGAGCCAGCCAGGTACCTTCTCTGATGACTCCGGTCTCGCCCATTATGGCCCGAAGCAAAGTCGTCTTGCCGCTGCCGTTGGGTCCCGTCAGGGCCAGGCGCTTTCGGGGGCCGACATCCAGGTTTATACCACTTAAAACAGGGCGCCCGGGGTAGCCGGCCGAGCCGCCCCTCACCGAGACCAGAACGGCGGCGCCGACCGTTCTCGAATCCAGTTGAAACCGGGGCCTGATGATTTCCGGCGGGCGCAGTTCCGACAGCTGGGCCGACAGGTCTTCTCTTTTCCGGCCGAGGGCCTGAAGGGTGCCGCCCCGGCTCTTTTCCGCCCGCGCCTTTTTCAGGCCCCCGGCCATTTTCGTCCATTTTTTCCGGATGATGTTTCTTTCGCCGGCCGCCCGGCTTCCGGCGGCGCGCTCTTGTTCCCGCATCAGGTTTTGATGGAGGGCCGCCTTTTCGCGCTTCAACAGGGCCTCCCGCCTTAAAAGCGATTGCCGGGCGAGTTCCGCTTCCCTTTCATAATCGGTGTAAGAGCCGCGAAAAACGGTTACGCGTCCGTCCTGGACGATCCAGATGATCTCCGGGAAGCTTTCCAACAATTCCCGGTCGTGGGTGGCTATGACCAGGGTTCCGGGATACGATTCCAGCAGGTGACGCACATTCCGGCGATGTCGCCGGTCCAGGTGGTTCGTGGGTTCATCCAGCAACAGAAGATCAGGCTTTTGCCCCAGGGCCTGCGACAGCGCCCGGTGGAACCTTTCCCCTCCGCTGAGGTTCTCGAACTCGGTTATGGTTTGCGGGATATGGGCCGAATTAAGGTCGCGGTTGGCCTCGGCCAGCATTCGCAGAAGGGTGGATTTGCCAGTGCCGTTACGCCCGACAATGGCGATGCGGTCACCATAGTAAACACGGGTGGAAAATTTTTCAAAACAGACTTTATGAGTGAAAGACAGGCTGTAATTCGCCACAGTAATCGGCCAAGACATGAAAAAACCCCTGGAAGGCGGTGAAGAATGGGACCACGGACTGCAGGCCCAAAAATCAGGCGGTTCAGGCGGAAATTTTCATGCCTTGGCTACTCCTTATGGCAAATTAAAACTGAAGAGGCGAAGGAAAATAAAACTAACTATGTGTACAATATCATACCTTTATTGCTTTTGTCCAGGAATTAGGGGCTGCTTCGTAAAAAAATGTCAGCGCCAGCGCAAATCAGATCCAGTACGAAGCACTGGCTTGACAAAAGCGGCCGAGGCTAGTAAACTTAGTTCAAGACTTAGTTTGTTTTTGGAGGCTCATATGCGGCAGGTAAATATCCATGAAGCCAAGACCAACCTGTCCAAGCTGATTGCCCAGGCGGTCCAGGGGGAGCCTTTTGTGATCGCCAAGTCCGGCCGGCCTATGGTCAAGGTCATCGCCTATGCGCCGCCGCCGGACCCCGCCGGAAGAATCGGCTTCTTGAAGGGCCGGCTTAAGGTTCCGAAAGATTTTGATTCCCTAGGTCGGGAAGAAATTCAGGCCATGTTCGAAGGCGCTTGAATGAAGCTCCTTCTGGATACGCACATTCTGCTCTGGGCCGCAGCCGGAACCCTGCCCGGGGCGGCTGAGAAAATGGTGGTTGACGGCGACAACACGCTATATTTCAGCCCGGCCAGCCTCTGGGAGATCGGCCTCAAAAAAAATCTCCCCGGGCGCGATTTCCAGGTTGACCCGGAAATGCTCCGGCGCGGCCTTCTGGACAACCAATACCAGGAACTCCCCATCACCGGGCCGCATGTCCTGGCCGTTAATTATCTGCCGCCTACCCACAAAGACCCATTTGACAGGATACTCCTGGCCCAGGCCACGGTCGAAGGTCTGTCGCTTTTGACTTCGGACAGCACTCTGCGCAAGTATCCGGGGCCGGTGATATTCATTCCCAGGGGTGCCGCGGGTTCTTGATCGCTCATTATTAGCCTTAAGTGGCGGCCAGTCTTTTTACCGTTCCGGCCGGGCGCGGCGGGATGGACTCGGCCACCCGGCCGCCGACCACCAGGCTCGTCAATTCCGCGACCATGCTCTTCAATCTCGCCGCCTGGGACGCGAGTTCCTCCGAGGCGGAAGCGCAAGCCCCGGCGCCGGCGGCGTTCGATTGCGTCGCCTTGTCCATTAGGGCCACCGCCGTGTTCACTTGGTCTACCTTATGGGCCTGCTCGCTCGTGGAGGCGCTGATCTCAACGATCAGCCCGCCGACCTCCTTCGCGCCGGCCTCTATTTCCCGGAAACTGCAATCCATCGCGGCGGCGATTTCCGAGCCGTTTTTGACTCGCGCCACCGTGCCCTCGATCAGCGCCGCCGTGTCGTGGGCCGCGCCGGCGGCGCTTTGGGCCAAATTTCTCACTTCGTCGGCCACCACCGCGAATCCCTGGCCCGCCTCGCCCGCTCGCGCGGCCTCGACGGCGGCGTTCAAGGCCAACAGGTTCGTCTGGAAGGCGATCCCCTCGATGGTCTTGATGATGCGGCTAATTTTCTCGGCCGAATCGCTGATTTCCCTCATGGCTTCGGACATACGGTCAACGTCTTTCACGCCCGCGTCGATGAGCTGGACCGTATGCGCCGTGGTCTGGCTGGTGAGCTTGGCGCTCTCCGCGTTTTGGCGGGTCATCGAGGCCATCTCCTCCAGCGAAGCCGAGGTTTCCTTCAGGCCGGCGGCCTGGCGGTTCGTGCCGTCGGACAGCTCAAGGGAGGATTTCCGTATTGAATCCGAGGCGCCGGCAACCCGGGCGGAAGTTTCGTCCAGGTTTCCGACAATGGCCCCGAGGGTGGCGTCTATGCGGCGGCCCATCCAGGTGACCGCCAAAAGGACCAACAGGCCGGAAAGCGCGGAGACGAAGGCCAGAAGGCTGAAATATCTTTTTTCCGTGTCTTCGGCCGCGAGGCTGGCCTTTTCCAGCCTTTCGGCGAGAAGGCGCTCGAATTCACCCACCGGGATCTGGATGGCCCGGGCCGCCTCGAGATAACTTTGGCCGTGGAGGATCTCCGAAGCGCGGCGGCTGGCGGCCATCCATTCCTCGGGGCCGGCGTTCTCCACCGCTTCCATGGCCTCCACCTCCAGTTTGGCCAATTCGCCCGACAGGCGGTTGGCCTCTTGCAGACTGGCTTTTTCGGCGGCGGTGAAGCCGGCTTCATCGTAAAGCCGGTTCAGCTCCACCTGGCGGCCCGGAGCGACCGCGGCCTCCGCGGGCCGCGGAATCTTTCCGGAGCGGATATCTAGTATTTTGAAGTAGTTATCTTTGAACAAGGGGTTGCCGCTGGCCACATAGCTGCGCACATTGGCGGTAAGACCGTAGGAATTATCGGAAGTTTCCCGCGAAAGGGCCAATGAGACCAACTGGGTTTCCCTGGCCTGGTGTATCCTGGCCGCGGAAAGTCTCATGGAAAGAAGGCCGAAGGCGAAAAGGGCGACCATAAGGACGGCCATTATCCTGGAACCCCGCACAAAAAAATGGATGCTCATGGCAGCCCCTCCGTTAACCGGCCGCCCCTTCACTGATTACGATCCTATAATTCAAAAGATTTCAGGGCGACTATATATCTATTTAATTATATATTAATTTCGTCTCTCCGTCAACCTCCTAAATTTGATGGAAATCTCCAATTCCAGGGCTTGGTAAGGCTTTATTGTTTACTAAAACAAGAACCCCGGCTTTCGCCGGGGTGACGGGCCGGGGGTGGGCATCATCAGGCGGCGAAGAGCTTGCCCGCCTCGGTCATGGTTTCGCTGATGGGGAGGCCCTGCGGGCATTTTCCCTCGCATTCCCGGCAGCCGGTGCAGTTTTGCGGGTATTCGAAGGGGGCCATCTGGGCCCCGAAGACGAATTTGGCCCGTTCCCGCACTTCTTCGGCGTCCAGGAGATGGTAATCGTTATAGTGGCCGAGGACTTTGGGAATGGCCACCCCCTGGGGGCAGGGCAGACAGTAGCCGCAGGCGGTGCAGCCCACCTTGATCCTCTTTTTGAACAGTTCCTTGACCTGGTTCAGGGCCGCGCTCTCTTTTTCGCTTAAGGGGCCGGCCTGGGCGGCTATGGCCAGGTTCTCGTCCACCTGGGGCATTTCGGTCATGCCGCTTAAGACCACCCCCACCTCGGGCTGGTTCCACAGCCAGCGGAGGGCCCAGTCGGCCAGGGACCAGTCCGGCCGGACTTCGGCCAGGATCTTCCGCATATCTTCGGGCATATACCGGATGAGAAAGCCTCCGCGCAGAGGTTCCATGACGATGAGCCCCAGGCCCCGGGCCGCGGCCAGTTCCAGGCCCCGCCGACCGGCCTGGTAGTGTTCGTCCAGGTAGTTGTATTGGATCTGGGCGAAATCCCAGTCATAGCCGGTCACTATCTCCTCGAACAGGTCATAATCGTCGTGGAAGGAGAAACCGGCTCGGCCGATGCGGCCGTCGCGGGCCGCCTCGGCCAGGAATTCCCGGATTTTCAGTTCCTTCATCCGGGGCCAGACATTGGCGTTGAGGTTGTGGGCCAGGTAGAAATCGATGCGGTCGGTTTTAAGGCGTTTCAGTTGGAGGTCCAGGTATTTGTCCAGGTCGGCCCTGGTTTCCACCAGCCAGGTCGGGAGCTTGGTGGCCAGGCTGACTTTTTCCCGGAAGCCGCCTTCTAGGGCCTTGGCCACGAAGGTTTCACTGGCCCCGGGGTTCACCCGGTCCGTGCCGTGGTAAGGCCAGGCCGTATCAACATAATTGACCCCGGCCTCTATGGCCCGGTGGAGCATGGCCGCGGCTTTTTCAAAGTCGATGCCGCTGTTGTCCCTGGGATCCCTGACCGGGAGCCTCATGCAGCCGAAACCCAGGATGGAAAGTTCCAGCCCGGTGCGGCCGAATTTTTTTTTCTGCATAATGGAGCGTTTCTCTTGGAAAGGGGGCCGCCCCGGCCCTTGGAAGGGACAGGGCGGCCGCAGGGTCTTACTTGTCGGCCATGGCCTGGAGGGCGGTGATGGCCACGGTGTTGACGATGTCGGCCACCAGGCAGCCCCGGGACAGGTCGTTGACCGGGGCGTTGAGGCCCTGGATGACCGGGCCGATGGCCACGGCATTGGCCGTGCGCTGGACGGCCTTGTAGCCGATGTTCCCGGCGCTGAGGCTGGGGAAGACCATGACCGTGGCCTGGCCGGCCACCGGGGAACCGGGCATCTTGGACTTGCCGGTCCTGGGGTCCACGGCCGCGTCGAACTGCAGGGGGCCGTCCAAAAGGAGGCCGGGATATAGTTTTTCCGCGGATTCCTTGGCGATCCTGGTGGCTTCGGTCACGGCGTCCACGTCAGGCCCGGTGCCGGAAGTGCCGGTGGAATAGCTGAGCATGGCCACCCTGGGCTCTACCCCGAAGGCCTTGGCCGTCTGGGCCGAGATGATGGCGATTTCGGCCAACTGCTGGGGATTGGGGTTGGGGTTGATGGCGCAGTCGCCGAAGACCCAGACCCGGTCGGCCAGACACATCAGGAAGACGGAACTGGCGATGGAGCAGCCGGGCTTGGTCTTGATTATCATCAGGGCCGGGCGGATGGTGTCGGCGGTGGTGCCGTCGGCCCCCGAGACCATGCCGTCGGCCTTCTTGAGCTTGATCATCATGGTGCCGAAGAAATTGCGGTCCTTCATTTGGGCCGCGGCCTTTTCCTCGGTGACGCCCTTGGACTTGCGCAGCTCGTAGAATTCGCGGGTCAGGTCCGCCAAAAGGGGGCTGGTCTGGGGGTTGACGAGCTGGGCCTTGGCCAGGAGGGTGGACAGACCCAGGTTCTTGGCCTCTTTATTGATGACGTCAGGATCGCCTAAGATGGTGATGTCGGCGAAATCCTTGACCAGGATGTCCTCGGCGGCCCGGAGGATGCGCTCGTCGTTGCCTTCGGGCAGGACGATGTGCTGCTTTTTGGTCTTGGCCTTTTCAATGAGTTGGAACTCGAAACGCTTGGGGGTCACGGGCCGGGGGCCGGGCCGGTTTTCGAATTCCTCGGCTTTTTCCAGGCAGGGGCAGTCGGCCGCGGCGGCCGGGGTGGCCAGGGAGCAGAGATGGACCCCTTCCGGTGGGGTGGGCTTTTCCCCGTCGCCGATGACGGCCAGGGCCATGACCTCGGCGAAATGGTTCTGGTAGTTGGTGACGGCCAGGGACGCGGCGGCCGCGCTGCCGTCGCCTTGGCCGGTCTGGGCCAGGATGATCACCGGGCCGCCCAGGTTGGCCGCCAGGTCGGCGTCCAGGTTGGGCAGAGCCCCGCTGGAGGGCAGTATGTCCAGGCCCTCGATGACCACGGTCTTGTAGCGGGCGGCCAAGGGGTTATATTTCTGGAATACCGCGTCCAGAATGGCCGAAGTCTGGCCCTTGGCCAGGAAATCGAAAGCCTCTTTCCGGGTCAGGCCGTAGTAGTCGGCCGGGGCCCCGGACAGGCCGGCCGCAGCAAGGGCCGCTTTCACCCCGGGGTCGTCCGGTCCCAGGGCGACTGGCTTGAAATAGGCGACTGATTGCTTGGGGGCCTTGGCGAGAACGGCCGTGACCGCCTCGTTTTTGCCGGGTGTCTGGCCCACGGCCGCGAAATAAAGGGATTTGGCCATTTTTGAGACTCCTTGGAGGTTTTGCGGCCTTTTGGGGAGGCCGGACGTGATTAAGGTTCGGGGACGGATTGAAACTGAATTCAGCTATTTTAGCGCGGCCGGCTTTAAAAGTCCAGAGGGCGGGGAAGGGCGGGGGCCTGGTGAAAAAAACTTGGGCAATCCGCCCGGCTTGGGGTATAATAAAACGTTACCCAAAATATGGGGCCGGAGATTCGGACAGGGACTATATCATGAGGTCATATGGGGCCGGCCGGCCCCGGAAAGTCGAAGAATGGAAGTTTTAGACCAGACACGGGTGGAACCCGTCAATATAGAGGATGAAATAAAGGCCTCCTATCTTGATTACGCCATGAGCGTCATCATAGGTCGGGCCCTGCCCGACGCCCGGGACGGGCTTAAGCCCGTCCACCGGCGCATTCTCTTCGCCATGAACGATCTGGGCAACGACTATAACCGGCCCCACAAGAAATCCGCCCGGGTGGTGGGCGATGTCCTGGGCAAGTACCACCCCCACGGCGACTTGGCCGTCTACGAGGCCCTGGTGCGCCTGGCCCAGGATTTCGCCCTGCGCTACCCCCTGGTGGACGGCCAGGGCAATTTCGGTTCCATCGACGGCGACAAGGCGGCGGCCCAGCGCTATACCGAAGTCCGCCTGGCCAAGCTGGCCCACGAGTTTCTGGCCGACCTCGACAAGAATACCGTGGACTTCCTGCCCAACTACGACGGCACCTTGGAGGAGCCCTCGGTCTTCCCCGCCCGGGTCCCGGGCCTTTTGATCAACGGCTCGGCCGGCATCGCCGTGGGCATGGCCACCAACATCCCCCCCCACAATCTCGGGGAAGTGGCCGCGGGCCTGATAGCCCTGATCGACGCCCCCGCCATCACGGTGGAGGAATTGATGGCCCACATCCCCGGGCCGGATTTCCCCACCGGCGGCTTCATACTGGGCCGCGAGGGGCTCCGTGAGGCCTACCATACGGGCCGGGGCCTCATCCGCCTGCGGGCCCGGGCCATGGTCGAGACCGATGCCCGGGAAAATCCCAAGGCCCTGGTCATCACCGAGATCCCCTATCAGGTGAACAAGGCCAAGCTGGTGGAGGACATAGATATCCTCATCCGCGAAAAAAAGCTGGAGGGGGTGGCCGAAGTCCGCGACGAGAGCAACAGCGAAGGCGGCATCAGGGTGGTGATGGACCTGAAGGCCTCCCACCGCGATTCGGCCGAGACCATTCTGAACCAGCTCTATCGCCAGACCCAGTTGGAGACCAGTTTCGGCATCATCATGCTGGCCGTGGCGGGCCAGACCCCGCGCCTATTGAACCTCAAGGAGGCTTTGAGCGAGTTTTTGACCCACCGCCGGGAGGTGGTGCGGCGGCGCACCGTCTTTGATCTCGCCAAGGCCGAGGCCCGGGCCCATATCCTCGACGGCCTCCTTCGGGCCCTGGACCTTCTGGACGAGATAATCGCCCTCATCCGGGCCAGCCGCACCCCGGGCGAGGCCAAAAGCGGCCTCATGGAGAGTTTCGCCTTCACCGAGATCCAGGCCCAGGCCATCCTGGATCTCCGGCTCCAGAGGCTGACCCAGTTGGAGCGCCAGGGCCTGACGGACGAGCGGGCCTCCCTGGGGCGGGCCATTGACCACTTTCGGGCCGTTCTGGGTTCCGAGAAGCTGCTCCTGGACATCATCAAGGAGGAGACCCTGGCCCTCAAGGCCGAATACGGCGACCCCAGGATCACCCAGATCACCGATGTCCGGCCCGGCGACTACAATCCCGAGGATTTCATAGTCGATGAGGACATGGTGGTGACCATCAGCCACGGCGGCTACATCAAGCGCAGCCCCGTGACTCTCTACCGTTCCCAGAAGCGGGGGGGCAAGGGGGTCACCGCGGCCCGGACCAAGGAAGACGATTTCGTGGAGCGCCTTTATATCGCCTCCACCCACAACTACCTCCTGTTCCTGACCAACCGGGGCCGGCTCCACTGGCTCAAGGTCCACGAGGTGCCCCAGGCCGGGCGCGTCTCCAAGGGCAAGGCCATGGTCAATCTCATTGAGATGGCCGAAAACGAAAAAGTGGCCACAGTGCTGGTGGTCAAGGATTTGAACGAGCCGGAGCGCTACGTGGTCATGGCCACGGCCAAGGGCATAGTCAAGCGGGTGGAGCTTTCGGCTTTCCAGAACCCCCGCCGCCTGGGGGTCACGGCCATAACCGTGGGCGAGGACGATGAACTGGTCTCGGCCGCCCTGACCGACGGGCATAGCGCCGTGGTCCTTTCCAGCCGGGGGGGCCAAGCCATCTGCTTTAAGGAGACCGAGGTCCGGGCCATGGGCCGCCAGGCGGCCGGGGTCAAGGGTCTGGGCCTGGGACCCAAAGACCGCCTGGTGGGCCTGGAGGTCATTTCGGCCGACCGCAGCGAAGTTCTTCTGACCGTTACGGAAAAGGGGCTCGGCAAGCGCACCCCGGCCGCCGAATACAACCTTCAGGCCCGGGGCGGCAAGGGCACCATAACCATCAAGACCAGCCGCAGCGGCCAGGTGGTGGGCGTCCTGAAAGTGACCGAAGAAGACCGCCTGATGCTCATCACCAACACCGGCCGCCTGATCATGTTCAAGGTCAGCGAGGTCAAGTTGCGTCACCGCAACACCGGCGGGGTCAAGCTCATGGGCATCGGTGAGGGCGAATATGTGGTGGACGTGGCCCCGGTGGGCGAGGCCGATGAGGAGGCCGAGACCGATGGGGAGACCGGGGCCGAACCGGCCGTGAAGGTTTCTCTTTTTGAATGATTTATGTAAGTAAACCAACATGATTTCAAGCGAGGAGCGGCTTTCGAAGCTCATCAGCGGGGCCGGCCTGTGTTCCCGGCGTCAGGCCGAGCGCCTCATGGCCGAAGGCCGGGTCACGGTCAACGGCCGGCTGGCGGTGGAGCCTGGTTTCAAGGCGGACCCGGACCGGGCCGCGATCCTGGTTGACGGCCGCCCCTTGGGCCCGCCGGAAAAATTCGTCTATTATATGTTCCACAAGCCGGCCGGGCGCCTGACCACCCTGGACGACCCCCGGGGCCGGCCCACCATACGTCCCTTTCTGGCGGATCTTCCGGCCCGGGTCTTTCCGGTCGGGCGCCTGGACATGGATGTGGAGGGCCTCTTGATCCTGACCAACGACGGCCCCCTGGCCCGGCGCCTGATGCATCCCTCCTCAATGGTACCCAAGGTTTATCGGGTCAAGGTGGAAGGGCTGCCGGACGAGGCGGACCTGGCCAGGCTACGGGGCGGCCGGCTATGGCTGGGCGACCGCCCGGCCGCACCGGCCGGGGCCGAGATTTTTAAAACCGCCCGGGAGGGCACGGCCGGAGCCCGGGCCTGGCTCAGCCTGACTCTGACCGAAGGGCGGCGGCGCCAGGTCAAACGTATGTGTTCGGCCATCGGCCATCCGGTCCTGAAATTAAAGCGCGTCAGCTACGCCGGACTGGAATTGGGCCGCCTGGGCTTGGCCCGGATCCGGCCCCTGACCCCGGCCGAGGTGCGGGCCCTGAAACAGGCCGCCCCCCCCTGAGCGGGCCGCCCGGCTTTTTTCTTCCATTCTCCAATTTTCCTCCGGTTTCCCGTTAGATTGTCCTCCAGCATTTTTATCAATTAAATCTTTAATTTATCTTCTTAATCCGGCCGATAAGAATTCCAGATTGCCCTGTTTCCGCCCTGGAAGGACCGGGGGTACCCGGACCAGGGAAGCGAAGCGGGGCCACAAGATCAACGAATACAGCCGGACTGGCGCGGGAGAGGCGTCCAGCCGGAGCCGCCGTCCGCCTTGGAGAACGGGACGCCAAGGCGGGCGGCGGCGCCCTTCGTCCGCCGGCATATCAGCCGCCGGGACATTCGACCGGGGAGAGGAGGTGGCGGCGAATCACGCCTTTTTTGGCCTGGATTCGCCCTGAGCAGGCAAGGAAGCACCAAAGACTCCCGGGGCCAATGACGGCCCTCGGGAAGCCATTTCACGGAGGAATAAATGGGTCTCAAACGCCAGCTAACGGTCTGCTATGCGGCCGGAAGCTTGGGGGGAACCTTGGGACGTCTGCTGGATTCAGCCAGGCGTCTGTCCCGAGCGTACCGCACGGGTTCCCAGGGAGACGAAGGCGCCGTCCGGTTCCCGGAACCGGCCGGTCTGGCCTACCTCAACCAGATCCTCCGCCTGATGACCGATGCCTGGCAGTCGCGTCAGATCGCCTCGCCCCGGTTCAGTCAGCTTGACCTTCGGCTGGAAGGCTTGAAGGCAGCCACTTTTGACCGCTTAAGCGGCCGGCCCGCCCGGCCCGCCGAATATTACCGGTTGGCCCTCTTGATGGACCGGTTGCGCGGTTGCGAAAACGGCTGGCTCATGGTGACTTAAATCAGGCACTCGTGGTTCTGGATTCCGGCCCTGAGGCCGGCCGTGCTCATAAGATAATTACGGACCGGCTTTTCCTTAACTAAAGACCGCGGCGGGCTCTTTCAAGAGCCCGCCGCATTTTTATAGGAAATGATAGGGGTCGATGTCGGCCGTGAGTTTAAGGCCGGCCGGGGTCGCTTTTTCCGCCAGGGGCAGCCAGGCGGCCAGAAAACGCCGGCGGGCCTCGGCCGTGGCCCCCCGGATGAGGATTTGGAAACGGTATTGTTCCCTCAGGCGGACCAGGGGGGCCGGGGCCGGCCCCAGTATTTCCAGGCCCGGTCCGGCGGCCAGATCGCGGCCGGCGGCGGCCGCCGCCTCGGCCGCGGCCTCCACGGCCGGGGCTTCCGGCCCGCTGAAACGGATGAGGGCCAGGCGGCTGAAGGGAGGGTAGCCCAATTCGCGCCGCGCCTGTATCTCGGACTGGAAAAATGCCCGGTAGTCGTGGGCCGCGGCGGCCCGGAGCGCGGGATGGCGGGGATTGAGGGTCTGGACGATCACCGTCCCCGGGACCGCGCCCCGTCCGGCCCGTCCGGCCACCTGGGTCAGGAGTTGAAAAGTGCGTTCCGCGGCCCGGAAGTCCGGGAGGTTCAGGCCCAGGTCGGCGTCCACCACGCCCACCAGGGTCAGGTTGGGGAAGTCATGGCCCTTGGCCGCCATCTGGGTGCCCACCAGGAGGTTGAACTCGCCCCGGGCAAACCCGTCGAGGATGCTTTTCAGGGTTCCCTTGCGTCGGGTGGAATCGGTGTCCAGGCGAGCCCCCCGGACCTGGGGGCGGGTTTCGGCGGCTATTCTCAGGAGCTTCTCCGTCCCCACGCCGAAATAGCGGACCAGGGGAGCCAGGCAGTGGGGGCAGCCCGCCGGCGGATCGGCCCGGTAGCCGCAGGCGTGGCAAACCAGGCTCTGGCCCCGGTCCAGGGCGGCGTGGCCGGCCTCATCCGTTTCCGGCCCCCGGGGACCGTGGAGGGTCAGGGAACGGCTGCAGTGGGGGCATTCCAGGACTTGGCCGCATTTGAGGCACATCGGCAGGTTGGCCAGGCCCCGGCGGTTGAGAAACAGCAGGGCTTGTTCCCCCCGGTCCAGGGTCTCGGTCAGGGCCCGGTCCAAGGCCGGGCTCAGAGGCCGCCGGCCCCGGGCCGGCTCCGCCCGCTGGTCGACGATGACCACCCGGGGCAGGACGGCGGCGCCCGGGCGTTCGCTCATTTCCAGAAGGGTCAGCCGGCCGCCCAGGGCCGCCTGGTAGCTTTCAAAAGACGGGGTGGCCGAGCCCAGGATCAGGACGGCCGAGGCCTGTCCGGCCCGCCAGCGGGCCAGGTCCCGGCCGTTGTAGCGCAGGCCGTCATCCTGCTTATAGGCCGGGTCGTGCTCCTCGTCCACCACCACCAGGCCCAGGTTTTCCAGGGGGGCGAAGACGGCGCTCCTGGCCCCCAGGACCACCGGGGCCAGCCCCCGGCGGATGCGCCGCCACTGGTCATGCCGCTGGGCCGCCGACAGGCCGGAATGGAGCACCGCCACCCGCTCCTCGCCCAGGCGGCTTTTAAGGAGCCTTTCCAGGCCCAGGGTCAGGCCTATTTCCGGGGTCAGCCATAAGACCTCGCGGCCGGCGGCCAGGGCCGCGGCTGCGGCCCGAAGATAGACTTCGGTCTTGCCGCTGCCGGTGACGCCGAAGAGCAGGAATTCCCGGCCCCCTCCGCCGGCCAGGGCGGTTTCCAGGGCGGCCAGGGCCCGGCTCTGCTGGGGCGTCAGGTCGGGGAGCGGCCCCGGGTCGGCCGAGGCCAGGGCCCGATCCGGGTCGTCGCGGAACACTTCCCGGGCTGAAAGCACGATGAGGCCCTTGGCCGCCAGGCTCCGGGCCTGGGTCAGGGGGCGGGGGAGGTAATGGGAGAAATAGCTCAGGGGCTTGGCCGGGCCATCTTTGGCCAAGTGCCAGAGGGCCGCTTCCCTGGAGCCCAGCCGCTTGGGCTCGGCCTGCGGCTGCCCGGCCGGGGCCAGCCACCATTCGGTCCGGGTCCCGGCGGCTTTGAGGTCCAGGCGCCAGCCGGGCCTGGCCTGGCCGGAGGCGGTCAGGCGGCGGGCGGCCTGGTCCAGCCCTTCGGCGGAGAGGCTTTTCAGATCCAGGCCCTCGGCCCCGGCCTGCCTGAGGCGGGCCAGGAGTTCGGCTTCGGCTCCCAGGAGAAAGGAGGAGGCGGTTTCCGTCGGCTTAAGCACCCGGGTCAGGCCCGGAGCCAGGCCGCCGGGCAGGATCTCCCGGGCCGCCTGCCCGGGCGGGTAGTGGTAGTAGCGGGCTATGAAATGAATGAGGCGGGAGAGCCCGGGGCCGAAGAGAGGCTCCGGCCCGATGATCTCCAGGAGGGGTTTGAGCCGGGCCGGAGGCGGCGTCCGGCCCAGAGCCAGGATATAGCCCACGGCCGGCCGGGCGCCCAAGGGCGCCAGGACGGCCTGGCCGACTTGGGCGGCCCCTTCCAGTTCCGGTGGCACGAGGTAGCTGAAGAGTCCGGCCACCCGGGCGGCCACCGCCACCTGGGCTGTCAGGGGGGTTATTCCGAGCGCCAGACGCGCAAGGCCGTGACCAGGAGGTCGACTTCGGTTTCCAGGGCCTGGAAATCCTCGTCTATCCCGGCGGTATCTTTTTCGCGGCCCTTAAGTTCCAGCTTTTTGGCGCCTTCAAAAGCGCCGCCGGTGGAAAATATGCCTATCATGCCCTTGATGGTGTGGGCCTCGGGCATGAAGGTCTCCGGATTTTTGTCCGCCACGCCCTTCTTCAGTTCGGTCATTCGGGTGGCGATACGCTCCAGAAACAGATCAATGCTCTCAAACAGCAGTTCCTCGTCATCCATGAAGTTTTCCAGGATGGCGGCTCTATTCAATTCCAGGGCCACGCTTTTGCCTCCATTGTCGCTGTGTTGTTCGCGCCTTATGAAATGTTGTTCCACGGCGGCGATCAGATCCTGAGGTTTGAAAGGTTTGGACACATAGCCGGACATGCCGGCGTTAAGGAAAGTTTCCTGGTCGCCCGGCAGGGCGTGGGCGGTCATGGCCACCACCGGCAGGCCCGGGCCGTATTTTTCCGGCTCGGCCCGGATGTGACGGACAGCGGTCAGGCCGTCCATGACCGGCATCTGGATATCCATCAGCACCACGTCAAAACCGCCGCCGGCGATGGCCGTCAGCGCTTCCTGCCCGTCGGCGGCCACGGAGGTGTTATGCCCCCGTTTGGTCAAAAGAGTCGCGGCCAGCTTCTGGTTGAGCTGGTTGTCGTCGACCACCAGTATTTTGCGCGGATTTTCAGTTTTAGTCAACTGGTCGCCGGTTTTTTCTCGGTCGGCCGGGGTTCCGGCCCGGGTCTTCCGGTCGGCGGTCCCGGCCAGGACGGTCCGGAGGCATTCGCTCAGGGCTTCGGCGTTCACGGGCTGGTCCAGGAAGGCGATGCGGAGGTCGTCCTGCCTGTCGTCCAAATCGCCCCGGCGGTCGGAATCAGCCGGGATCAGAAAGATCACCGGGGTCTGGGGGCGCTCCTGATGAAGGCGGTCTATCAATTCTTTCGGTTCTGAGCCCGGCATCAGGCCGTCGAGGATAAAGACATCCGGCTTGACCTCGGGCCGGCTTTTCAGAAAATCCAGGGTCTCCGCCCCGCTGTCGAAGGTCTGGGCCGTAAGGTCCAACCGGGCCAGGTAGCCTTTCAGGATCGTGCAGTTGATTTCGTTGGCGTCGGTCAGGACGGCCAGGCGGCCTTTAAGTTCTTCTTTGGACAGGGGCTTTTCCGCGGCCCGGGCGGCCTCGGCGCCCGGGGCCGGGGCCCGGGGCAGATCGATGACCGCGGTGAACAGGCTGCCCCGGCCCGGCTCGGAATCCACGCTCATGGCCCCACCCATGAGTTCCACCAGCCGCTTGGTGACGGCCAGCCCCAGGCCCGAGCCGCCGGTGGTCCGGGTCAGGGAACTGTCGGCCCGGGTGAAGGGGTCGAAAATGGTTTTCAGGCGTTCCAGCTCAATGCCAATGCCGGTGTCCTGAACCAGAAACTCCAGGCGGTCGAGATCGGCTCCGGCCCCGGCCTGGCGGACCGTAAGTTCCACGCCGCCCTGGGCGGTGAATTTGAAGGCGTTGCTCAGAAGAAAATTCAGGATCTGCCTCAATCTCAGGGCGTCACCCAGCCGCCAGACGCCTATCTTCTCCTCCAGCCGCCAGTGGAAGGTCAGGTTTTTTTCGCGGCCGGTGGCCGCGTAAATCTGGGACAGGCGGCCCAGAAGCTCCAGGAGGTTGAACCTGCGGCTTTCAGTGACCATCAGCCCGTCTTCCAGCTTGGAGAGGTCCAAAAGATCGTTGATCTGCTCCAGGAGGACGGCGGCCGACTTTTTGACCTCCGTGAGATAGGAGCGCTGTTCGGAGGACAACTCGGTGAAGAGGGTCAGGTCGGTCATGCCGATGACCGCGTTCATGGGGGTTCTGATTTCGTGGCTGAGGTTGATGAGGAAATCGTTTTTGGCCTGCTTGGCCAACATGGCCCGGTGGGTGGCCACCGCCAGTTTGGATTCGGTCTTTTTGCGGCCTTCAGCTTCCTTCAGCAACCGGCCCTCGGCCTCTTCCACTTCCTCTTCCAGGGCCCCGGTGGCCCTGCCCACTTCAAAAGTCAGGGGCTTTAAGGCGAAAAACCACATCCCGAGAAGGGTGATGGCGAAAAATATGAGGAATATCTGGGTGGTCCTTATCATCTCCCTGGTCACCGGGTCGTAGAGGTCGACTTCGGCCCCGGCGATGATCAACCACCAATCGGCTCCGTCCACCCGGCTCGCCCCGTAGGCCAGACCGTCCCGGCGGATGACTTGGTTGGCGCGGCTGTCCTTCTCGGCCAGGGCCATGACCTCTTGGATCTCCGGAGTCGGGCTCCAGCCGGCGCCGTGGGGGCCGTTTAAAACCAAAAGGTCGTCCTGGGTTCCCCGGGCGATGATATGGATCCGGGTGGGAAAGTGGAAGCGGTGGCTCTGTTCGGCCAGCCGGACCAGGGGGGCCGTATCCAGGGAGAAGAGGTCCAGGCCCAGCCTCTGCCCCGCCCGGCTCATAACGGGCGAGGCTAAAATAAGAAGCGGGGGGTCGGCAGGTTCCCGGGTAAAGGGGATCAGGAAGGGCGGAACCTGATCCTGGGCGCCGGCCCGTTCCGGGATAAAGGGGATCAGGAAGGGCGGAACCTGGTCCTCGGGCCCGGACGGCCGGAGGTAGAAGGATTCTCCCAGGGAGAAAATCACCTGGCCGTCAAGGTCAAGGCGGGTCAGGCCCTTAAGGCCGGAGTCCGTTTCGGTCAGGCGGGTGAAGAGCTCCAGGCTCTGGCCGGTCAGGGACTCGCGGTCGATGCGGCCCTCGTAGTAAGATTCCAGGTTCCGGCGGCCGGAGTCGCTATGGGAATAGCGGCCGGCGGCCGAGACCGTAAGCCGCAGCCATTCGGTGATGCCGGCGGCCTGGTAGCCGGCGGAAGTCTGCAGACTTTCCAGAGCCGTATCCCGTATCTGCCAGTAGAAGTGGTAAGTCGCGCTCCCGAAGGACACCAGGCCCATAGAGATGTTGGCCATGATAAAATAGAGCATTATGGATAGTTTAAGGTTTTTCGGCGCATGCGGAACCATGGTCATCCATCCGTTCAGAAGGCTGCAAAAAAGATTTTCAGGTAAATATACCAATTATACTGTAGTCTCAGCCGGGCTTCAAGGCATATGTTGTGAGCCTCCCGCGGGCCGGAAATGTTTATCCCTCAGGCCGTCAGTCAGGTCGAGCCCACCCGGGACCGGGGCCGGGCTTGGCGTAAGCGGGGCAAGTGTGTTATAATTGATATAGATGTTCGGCCCTAATAAAGAGGCCGGATTCGCCAATGTGTGGCTTTTTGTTCCATCCGGTGGGAAATCATGCGGAAAAGGTTGTTATTGGCCGTCCTGGCCACGATTCTCTGTCTGAGTCCCGGCCTGGCCCTGGGGCAGACGGGCGGCGGGGCCGCCCTGCCGGACGCCGCCTATTCCGGGTTGGACGCGGAAAAGGACACCCTGCACCTAAACACCATCGGGGCCTTCAGCGCCGGTTTTGTCCTGCAGGCCTACGGTTATATCGGCGTGCTGGCCGATGTTCTCTACAAGGAGGTCTATGCCCCGGACCTGGTCAGGACCATGCTCGGCGAGACCGTCACCTATATGCGCAACGTCAACGCCCAGCTTCTGAAATACCGGTCAGGCCCGCCCATCGCCCAGGGCGACCTGGAATTCATAGCCGCCATCATGGAAATCATCAATCATCTCATCGCCGAAGCCGAGGCCCTGTCCTCCTTCACCCAGACCAAAAGCGACAGCGACCTGCGGCGCTACGACGAGGCCCGCAACAACGCCTGGAAGAGCATCCAAAAGACGTTCAAGGTCAAGTGAGACTTCAGACCAAACGCGGCCGGAGGCCCTGAAACACAATGATCAAAGCCAATGACCGCCTTTATGCTGATCATGGCCCGGGCGATCCGGAGGCCAAGCCCCGGCCCCAGATCATGGTGGTGGACGATGACCCGGTCATCGGCTGCGTTCTGGCCGGCGCTCTGAACCGGGCCGGCTTCGAGGTTGAGATATTTCACCATGCCCTCCACGCTCTGGATTCTTTGGACAGCCATAAGGCGGACGGCCATAAGCCGGAGGTGGCCGTGGTGGACTGGGTCATGCCGGACATGGACGGCCTGAGCCTGATCGACCGTCTCAAGGCCAGGATCCCGGATCTCACGACCATCCTCATCACCAGCCACGGCGAACACGAGGTGGTGGAGCAGGCCCATCGGAACGGGCGGGTGGACATGGTGCTGGACAAGCCCTTCAACCTGTCCGATTTCCTCAATACGGTTTCTTCCAGTATCCGCAATAAGGCCGCGGCCCCCGAGCCGGCCCCCGAACCGGCCTCCGATCCACTGCCGGAACGGACCGGCTCGGCCGGCCGGCCGGAACACGTCCGCGGCACCCTGGCCGGCTGGCTGGTCCTGGACGGGCGGGAGGCCTATTTCGAACATATCCTGGAAAGCCTCATCGACGCGGTGATGATGCTTGACCGTAAAGGCCGGGTCATTTATTACAATAACGGCGCCCAGCGCATGTTCTGCTTCCGGGACCAGGACGAAGTCAGCCTGTCGCTGCCGGATTTCTGCCCCCCGGACAACGCTCTGGCCAGCATGTTCGCCCACTTTTTCGGGCCCCATCCGCCGGTGCAGGAGCAGAGCGAGGGGTATTTCATAAAGGCCGGCGGAACCAGGTTCTACACCATTTTTTCAGCCTCGCTCTTTCAGGCCGGCAGCCACGGCTCGGCCGTGCTCCTGGTCGTCAAGGACATCAACGCCAGCCATCTGATTTTCGAGCAGGCTACGGCCGAGACCCGCAAGCTGGAGAAGCTGGCCCTGACCGATCCCCTGACCGGCATCTACAACCGCCGCCACTTCGACCAGCGGCTGGCCGAGGAGTTCCGGCGGGTGGAGAGGTACCGCTCGCCCCTGACCCTGGTGATGATAGACTTTGACCATTTCAAGAAAATCAACGATCGCTTCGGCCACCTGGTGGGCGATCAGGTGCTGCGGCAGGGGGCGGAAGTCTTCGGCCTGGCCCTCAGGGACGTGGACACCCTGTCCCGCTGGGGCGGCGAGGAATACATGGTGCTTTTGCCGGAGACGAACGGAGAAATGGGGCTGGGCGTGGTCCAGCGCCTCCATCGGCTCATCTGTGAACCGGAACAGTGGGAAAAGCTGGCCCCGGGCCTCAGGGTGACGGTGAGCATAGGGATGATCAGTCTGCCCTGGGCCGAAGGCCGGTCGCTGTCGCTTACCGAGGTCCTGGACACCATGGACCGGGCCCTCTACCGGGCCAAGAAGAACGGCCGCAACCGCATCATCCGTTACCAGGATGAGCAGGGCGGCTTCGACGAGGTTTGACGGCCCTGGCGGGGCCGGGAGGCGATGAGCCCATAAAAGGCCTGTTTTTGGAAAAAGCGCGATTATTCTTGTCTGACGAGGCCGCGCCAAAGCCAGGTGTGGCCTCGTCTTCATCAGGTGTCGGGGCGTGGCGCAGCCTGGTAGCGCAACTGCTTTGGGAGCAGTGGGACGGAGGTTCAAATCCTCTCGCCCCGACCATGAAAATCAAGGGGTTCAGGGAATCAGCCCTGAACCCCTTGGCTTTAAAAAAACCGATTTATACAACTATAGTCCAACTTTTGCCGATTACGCTAGGTTAGGCCCGGTGACATATAAAGAAAGAATTCGGCGAGCGCGTACGAGCCCCATTTCCTTTGACGGGCCGTTGAAAAAGCTGAATAGGCCGGCCGGCTGTGGTATAATTGGCTTCCATCAGCCCCGTGAGGTGAGATATGGCCACCGTGTTTCAAGTCGCCGACTATTTTCTGAACCGCAACAACCTTCTTGGAGGCGACCGGATTACCGCGCTCAAACTCCAGAAACTGGTTTATTTTGCTCAAGGCTATGCTTTGGCCACCTTGGGCCGCCCTCTGTTTGATGAGCTTATGTATGCCTGGGAGCATGGGCCTGTTTGC
>Ga0082212_10001040_pt1 | contig 40646 bp, 45 predicted proteins | sample TergutNt197P3_FD_71548 | JGI IMG/M metagenome (GOLD analysis project Ga0082212, IMG submission 71548) | Neocapritermes taracua P3 segment gut microbial communities from Petit-Saut dam, French Guiana - Nt197 P3 | ecosystem: Host-associated > Arthropoda: Insects > Digestive system > Gut ...
CTTGTTTCCTCTATCGTGTGTCTTTCCTTTCTGTACAACACTGCGCGTTCTCTATATTTTTTATCATAACTCATGTCTCTATTTTATCATGCTTTTAGACTTTTTTCAACTTATATTACTATAGCAAAACCCGAATACAGGGGCGCAACTGTTAATTTCAGATTCAGCAAAAAGTCATATAAGGATAAGAGCCACACGCTGAACCCGAAAGAGAAATGGCTGATATTTGAAAACACCCACGCCGCAATCGTAGACCCCGAAACGTGGGAAACGGCACAGCGTTGCAGAACCGCAGAATAGCAACCCTTGACGAGCATATACAGCACAGCGGAAACTACAAAGGCTATCGGAAGCAAAAGGCGCAATATGAAAAACTGTACGCGCAATATACGGCTATCAAAAAAGCGGGAGGCTTCGGCGCGGAGCGCAAGGCGCAAAAAGCACTTAACGCCGCCAACGAATATTACGAAGATAACCGTATGGAAATCACGCTTTACGAAGCCGCCGAGAAATATTTGCGCGGCGTGTTACAGGAGCATTTCGACCCGAAAAAACTACCGCCGATAACGAAGTGGCAAACGGAGCGCGAGAAGTTGACCACCGATAGGAAACAGCTTGACGTGGACTATTCAAAACTGCGAACCGAAACCGCCGCCGTTGAAAAAATCAAGCGGAGCGTTGACGATATTCTCCACGAGGAAACGAGAGTACCACAACGCACACGCAAACACGATATTGAACATTGATTATATAGTACGGCGGGCGAATTCCGCCCGCCGTACTATGTGTATAATCTTGATTTTATATGATTAACTTTTTTTATTAAGCGAAAGGGGATAATACCTATTCTATTCAATCTTTAAATTTATTTTTTACGATATTTTTTTTCAGTTGCTAAAAGATAAGAATTTGGATTTTCTCTTAAAAATTTACGTTTATCCGCAGAGTATGCAATTCTTGACGTAGTCAACGTAATCCCTGCGCCTATTAATAATGCTTGATGATTAGATTTTCCAATTATCATAGGAATGCTTGTAGTACTAACAGACATAGTGAACACTTTAAATATATTATCTAAAAACCATTTAACACCAAATCCTTTCAATGCTTTTTTAAAATTATTATATGTAGGTAAAAATTCATTTTTATATGAGTTATTTACATCTTCTATGATAGCTTCAAAAGATTGGTTTTGTGGAATATTTTGTGCGAGTTTTGCAATTTGTGTTCGGAACAAACTCAATTCATCTTTATATTTATTTTTAAAACGTATAATTTTTTTCAAAGAACATTCAGGAGAAATATATAAATCACTAATTGCTAAATCAAATAGCAATCCTTGTTCGGAATTTCCTTGTTGTGTCAAATTTTGTCCACGTCGTATTGAATTGAAAAAATTTATAAATTCAGTATTTGTAACTGGTGCGAGAGAATAATTTTCACACATTTTATTTGCAAAAAATGTCATACGAAGAGCTGCAAAATCGGGCATTAAATAATAATTAACTGAATCATTGACATCAAGCCCTAAAGAAATGCGTCGTTGGTTAATATGATGTTTAAACTTATCATTTAACTTTTTTCTCGATGAATTTTCCACAGGCACTGTTGAAAAACATTGACTAAAAAGTTCTTCCGAATCAAAGTAATCAATAGTTTCAAAACTAACATTAATTCCATTGAAAGGGATAGAGTTAAGAATCCCGACTTCGGCAAGATACTGTAAGTTAGGATTATCATAGTGTTGTATATTTTGATTTGCAATTGTTTGAATAGAATCCCAAAAAAGTACAGCTGTTTTGAGCCAAGCACTATTTATTGGATCACCGGGATAATACAAGGCATTGGATAAAGCAGGTTTCGTACTCCTCGCCTCCTCGTAAAAATGTTTATTAGCACTATATTATCTATTTTAGATTCAACAAACGCAATCCACTCTGAATCATTGCTATTATCACAATGGGCAAATATGCAACTTGCCCGTTGCTAATTTAAAAATTTTATAATTATATTTATCAACCCAATAAATATTTATTTTATTTCCTGTTCCAGCGTTCTAAAAATATCTGTGTCAAAAAAATCATACAGCGAAATATCTAATCCGTCACATAAGTTTTTTATCGTAACAATACCCGGATTCTGTGTTTCGTTATTTAAGATACTTTTTATAGTGGATTGCGGAACTCCTGACCGATAACTGAGGGCGTTCGGCGTTATTCCTTGTTCTTTACAGAGATTTTTAATTCTGTCCGCAACGGCTTCCCGTGTATTCATCTTTTTACCCCGCATAGTGATTTACCACTATAATAAACGATTTAAAAAGATTTTGTTAGTGTTATAGCACTATTGACAAATGTGCTTTAATATGTTATAATGTTCAAAATATATTTGAAAACTAAATAACAGAGGAGTAGAAAATATTATGGAAAAAACAAAATCAAGTAAAATCATGTCATTCTTCCTTGCAATCATTCTAATTTTGGGGATTTTCGTGGGGTTTGGATTGCCTGTATCTGCGGTAGGTAGCGACTTCATCGCAAAGATTGACCCACCTGTTTCGGGTTCTATAGCAATATCAACCAGAGATGAATTGGAAGCCATAAGAGATAATCTGAGCGGGACATATCATTTGACAGCCGATATTGATTTATCGGGTACACCATGGGTACCGATTGGGGATAATTCCACAAACAAAACTGATAGCCGATTTACAGGTACATTCGACGGACAAGGGTATGTTATATATAATATGTCAGTTACAGGCAATATTAATAGATATGCTGGTCTGTTTGGTTATACTGACGGTGCAAGAATAAAAAATGTCGGTATGGAGGAAACATTAATAAATACAAATAGTGGAGGTAGTACAGGCGGTTATTCGTATGCAGGGGGAATTTGCGGTTATAACGGCGGTACTATAAGTAATTGTTATAATACAGGAGCTATTTCTTCATTTGGAGAAGGAGGAGGAATTTGTGGATATAGTACTGGTTCCATAAGTAACTGTTATAATATAGGCGATATTTCTGTTATACCTCATCTTTCTGGTCTTTATTCTTCCTCTGATGGTTATGCAGGTGGGATTTGTAGCAGAAGTAGTAGTTCTGTAAATAATTGTTATAATACAGGTTCTGTTTCAGTTTCTGAGCGTAATCATGCCAATTCATATGCAGGGGGGATTTGCGGTTCTGGTGGTACTATAAATAATTGTTATAATACAGGAGCTATTTCTTCTGTGAGTAGTAATCAAAATTCCTATGCAGGGGGAATTTGCGGTGATGGAAGTAATCCCAGTAACTGTTATAATACAGGAGCTATTTCCGCTACTACTACTTCTTCTCATATTTATGATTCTACTTACGCAGGTGGTATTTGCGGTGGCTATAACAACAACCCAAGCTATTGTTATAATACAGGGGCAATTTCTTCTTCTTTTGGAACAGCCGGGGGGATTTGCGGCAGAAAAGGAAGCCCTAATTTCTGTTATTGGAATAGCGAAAGCACACAAACAGTAAAAGGAATAGCGAGAGGTAGTCGAGATAACCCCAAAAAAGGCGTAGGTGACGATACAGACCCCACCACAGGGCTTTCAACTTCTCAAATGAAAGAACAAGCCTCTTTTGAAGAGTTCGACTTTAAAAATGTCTGGACTTTCAAGAATGGTGTAAATAATGGATACCCTGTTTTGATGACGTTTTATCCGACAGCACCTAACATCGGTATCGCCGCCGAGTGGGCGCGTGAAGGCATTACCGAAGCTTACAATAAGGGGTTTATACCCGATGAACTGCAAAATGACTACAAAAGCATTATCACCCGGCAGGAGTTTTGCCGAATGGCGGTTAGGTGGGTGGAGTATGCCACCGGCAAAAGCATAGACGTTATACTGAGCGAGAAAGGTTTATCTCGAAACCCGAACGCCTTTACTGATACAGACAATCCTGATATATTAGCCGCGTTCGCTCTCGGTATTACCAGCGGCACAGGCAACAATGAATTTACCCCGTTGGGGCAATTTACACGCGAACAGGCGGCAACTATGATAATGAACACATGCAAAGCAATAGGAGTAATCGTCAGTAATTCGCCGTCCGCCGGATTTGATGATATGAATAACGCTGCGGAATGGGCGGTAGCGGGAATAAATTTTGTTCGGGCGAACGGCATTATGCAGGGTATGGGTAACAATATTTTCAACCCTAAGGGGACATACACGAGGCAGGAAAGTATCATTACTTTCAACAATATTAAGCTTGAAACATTGCCGAAATCGTAAGGAAAATAAAAAAGTACCCGTTTGAGAGTAATTTCTCAGACGGGCTTTTTTGTTATGCTCAAAACGCCAATTCGAGGGTTTTGGTACTTTACCCCTACCTACCCCGAAAAACGGCGTTACATGATACATCAATAGCGATAGAGTATACTATTGAAAATTCTACAGAAATAGAAAGCGAGCCAAATGTAGATACAACCATATCACAGACTACAAATGTTCCAATGGAAGATATTACGGAGGCTACCACTGAAATGAAAAAATGGGATTTCACATCTAAAGAAGATGAAATAACAAAAATATTTATAGATTATAAAGCAGATTTTGAGAAGATAAAAGACATTATTACAAATAATTATCCTTATTTCCTTTTTCATTATGAAGGAGAAGGGCATCCATATAATAAAATAAGAGGCGGTGAAGATTTTGAAACAGCAACTGATGATGTAAAAGAAAAAGATTATATATTAAATTTTATTATAGAGAGCGGTATAACAGGAATAGGGAGACCTGAAATTGAAGCTGTAATTATTTCTCAAATTATTTTTTCTGTAAGGCTTAATGATGCTAGTCAAGGAATTAAGTATATATATGAGCTTGAAGATGATAGCTATTATGATCAGCATAATGAGCATAGCATGGATATTTTACGACGTATTGAGGGGAATTGGTTTTACTACTATAATTGTCCTCCGGATTTGCCAATGGATTAGTTCTATCCGGAGGGAGTGAGCGAAACGACGGTGGTGAGCGGCGGTACTACGGTAGATAACAGCTACGACGGAGCGGGGCTGAGGTACGGGAAAAAGGTGAACGGCGGAGCGATGGTAGTGAGTCTGTACGAGTACGACAGGGTGATCTTGGAGGTGAACGGCAGCACGGGAGCGCAGGTAGCGGTGAACGTGTACGGGAATCAACTCATCAGCCGGAACGGACAGTACTATATGTACAACGGACACGGTGATGTGACGGCGATACTCGACGCGAGTAGCAACGTGGTATCATATAAATAGAATATTCGCATCACGACACGCCCGGCTGAATGTATTCAGCCGGGCGTTTTCTTTGCGTTCAAAAATATTTTTCAAAAAATATCTCAAAAGTTTGGCAGTTTTACATTTTTTACTGTATTAGTATTGAGGGAAAAATATCACCCGCTTTTGCGGACGCGAAAGGGGGTGAATAAATGAAACCCAATAACCACGAACAAAACAAGCAGTATGTTTTTGACAGTTTTTGCAAAACGGTATTAAAAAATGACTCACGGAACTATTACGCAGAAATAAAACGGCAGCGTGAAAAAGAAATATCTTTTTCGGAATTGTCAGAGCAGGAACTTGCACAGCTATCAATTCGTGCAGAGCCGGACGGCGGGTGCGCCATGATCTCCACACAGGGAGCGAGCGACAAACACAACGCCGTAATGGAGATTGGCAATCTCTGGGCGACGATGCATGAATCATATAATGATACTCCTTTACAGTCATAATCCGAGCGTAAAGAGCGTCGCAGGTAATGAGTAGAGTGGCATGAGAACCATGCCAGGGTGAGATTCCCGTGAGGATGCGCCAATGTCCGTCCGTTGCGCTTTTGATATTAAAATAAGAGATTTATAGTGTTAAAGATTTTTAATAATCTGATTTATAAAAATAATTTGAATAAAAAATATATGAAAGTGAATAATTTTATATGAGAGGGGTGATTTATTTGGAAATTAATATAAATGAAACAAAAAAGATAGTCGAAGTATGGCTTACAAATGCAGAAAAAAATGATGAGATTATAAAAAAATCTCTTAAGCAAATATATGAAGATTATAAAAAAACAAAATACCTTGTGGTGGTATATGAATCCGGCAACAATGATTTATTTAGCGGAACGAAAAGTCTGCTTCTTCAAAACCGTGATACTACACCGATGAATTAAAAATATTTATAAAAATTTCTTTTTATCTATTGTAATATTTTTTTATTTGTGTTACAATGATGTTAGAAAATAAAAAGAAAGGAGTAGAATCATGGAAAATGACAAATTTGCCATCACGGGCTATTGCAGGATTTCTGTTGACGACGAACTAAACAAAGAAAATACGAGCATAGAGAACCAAAAACATATAATTGAAGATTATGTTCGCAAAAATTTTCCAAACAGTTCATTGGCATTTTACGAAGACCGTGATAAATCTGGTTACACTTTTGAACACCGTGAAGAATATCAAAAAATGCGTAAAAAATTAGTTTCACATCAGTATGATATACTAATAATAAAAGATTTTTCGAGATTTTCACGTAGAAATGGTAGAGGACTTGTCGAGCTTGAAGATTTAAGAGACGCAGGGGTAAGAATCATATCAGTAGGAGATAATATCGACTATCCTACAAACGACGACTGGCTTCAAATACAACTGCACTTTTTTATCAACGAAATGCCCGTAACAGAAACGTCAAAGAAAATAAAAAACGTAATAAATCAACGGCAAAAAGAAGCTAAATGGATTTGTAACGTACCTTACGGTTACGTTATGACAAACAGTAAAAATATGACTTTTGAAATTGACACTCCTGCCGCAGAAATCGTCAAAAAAATATTCGCGCTCTATAACGAAGGTTTAGGATATAGAAAAATCGCAAATTATTTGACTGATTTACATATTCCTACGCCACGTATGACGTATAAAAATCATATTGAAAAAAACGGTACAATAACGAAAATTCAAAACATAAAAAAAGAATGGTCTATTATATCGGTTCAAGAAATATTAACTAATGATTTTTATATCGGTACTTTAAGACAGCGTAAATATACCCGAAATAAAATAAACGGAACGGATAAAAAACTCGACGATGATAAGCATATTGTTTTTGAAAATAACCACGAGGCTATCGTCGATTATATGGCGTTTAAATGCGCACAGGAACAAATCAAAAAACGCAGCACAAACGGTTATCGAGGTATAAAATTATACGATAATGTTTACACGGGATTTTTATTCTGTGGCGATTGCGGTTCGCCAATGTTTTCACGAAGCCGACCGGAATTAAGCCCAGCGTATATCTGCGGATTATATCATAGGAGAGGGCTTAAAGGGTGTACGGCACATCACATAAAAGTCGATACTTTAAATGACTTAATTAAAACATACGTTGAAAAAGTAAAAAATAATTCTCAAAGTATGATTGAGAAATTAGAATTACTTTTAAAAGACGAAACAAAAGAATCAACGGACAACAGTAATGTAATAGATAAATTACAAAAGCAGTTAAATAATACTGAAGAAGAACTAAAAACAACCAAACGTCAAAAAATACGTGAAATAACAAAAAAGCCGGAAGATATAGAATTGATTGAAAAAACATACGAAGAAATGGAATATGATTTAGAGCAGTCACTAAAGGGAATCAAAAATCAAATATCAATGTTAAATAACAGACAAACTACTATTCTTCGGGTCAACAGAATCGCGAGAACGGCTATAGATATTTTCGACGATATAATACAAAAGCCATCGTTCACAAAAACTGATTTAGAGTTGATAATAGATAAAATTATAATTTACGATAATCATATCGAAATAAAATTAAAACGCGACATAGACACTCTGTTATCTATGGGAAAACTGGACGAATATCCAAATTTTTCGCGGGACACTAAGAATAACGAAAATGAGAGCGTAATTCAAAAGTCTAACAAACATGAGAATAAGGTTCTTAGTGTCAATGTTGTCAGCGGCGGAGATCCTCTTGAAATATATACAGACCATGAAGGGGAAGTTATATTTAAAAAATATTCCCCGATAGAAGAACTCGCGGAAACTGCCACGCAGTATGCCGAAGCAATGAACAAAGCCTGCGGGATTTCAATAATAATTGTTGACAGGGATATTGCTGTAGCCTGCGCCGGGATACCAAAAAAAGATATACTTGAACACAAAATTTCAAGTGAAATTGACAATATAATAGATACGCGCCAGCTTTACGCGTGGCATAACGGCGAAAGAAAAATCTCTGTCACTGACAGGCAGGAAAAATATTTCGCGAAAGTTATCGCCCCTATATTTTCAGAAGGCGATATAATCGGCGCGGTTGCGGTTGTCGAAGCCGAAACTTTAAGCGAGCCGACTGAAACTGAAATAAAACTCGTCCAGACAGCGGCGGTGTTTTTAGGCAAACAATTAGAAAATTAAAGAATTACAGCATATATGAAAACAAATGCGCCGGAATTTAATTTTCCGGCGTATTTTTGTGAAAAAATATATAGAATTTTTTATTTTTATTTTGTATAATATAATTATAATTATATTTACAGGTATAAAAAAACATGAAAGATAAAAAAACGGAAAAAATTTCGCTGTGGGATTATCTCAAAACTATAAATAACACAAAGCCTATAATTTTATACGGCATGGGTAACGGCGCAGACAAAATACTGGATTTATGCGAAAAAAAAGACATAAAAATCAATGATATTTTTGCAAGCGATGAATTTGTGAGGGGGCATCATTTCAGAGGTTTTAGAGTTAAAAAGCTTTCTGAAATCGAGGAAGAATACAAAGATTTTTGTATTCTTACGGCTTTTGCCACAAGAGAAAACGAAGTGATTGACAGAATTTATAAATTAAGTGAAAAATATGAGTTATACTCTCCGAATTTTCCTGTTTTCGGCGAAAAATATTTTGACTGTGATTTTTTGAGCGAAAATATAAAAGATATAGAAAAAGCGTATTTGCTGTTATCAGACGGTATATCGCGTGAAGTTTATATAAACGCTATAAATTTTATGATAAGCGGGAAATTAAAATATCTCAAAAATATTAATTCTTTAAAATATGACGCGTTTGATTTATTGAATTTGTGCGATGAAGTGCATTATATTGACATCGGCGCGTATAACGGAGATACTGTTCTGGAATTGATAAAATATCTTGACGCCAAAAACATAAATATAAATAAAATCACGGCTTTTGAGCCGGACAAAAAGAATTTTGAAAAATTAGAAAAAAATATGATTGAAAATAATATTATAAATAAATGCGGGCTATATAACACAGGGGCGTGGAGCGAAGAAAAAACGCTTTTTTTTGATTCAAAATCCGGACGCAGTTCAAGCGTAGGGCGCGGCGACACTGGCGCGTCGCTTATAAAATCAAAATCCATAAAAATTTCCGTAAACAGTCTTGATAATATATTAAAATTTTATGATTTAAACCGCAAAATTTTGATAAAATACGATGTTGAGGGAGCGGAATTTGAGGCTTTGACGGGGACAAAAGAAACTATAAAAAAATATTCGCCGAAACTTAGCGTTTCGTTATATCACAGAGCCGAAGATATTTTTAAGCTTTTGTTATTAATAAATAATATAAATCCTGATTATAATTTTTATATGCGAAAGCATAAATATATTCCGTGCTGGGATTTGAATTTATATGCTGTTCATAAAAATTTTAATGTTTATCGATAAATAATACTTGACAAATATTAAATTATATGTTAAAATATTTTTATAAATAATAAATTAAAGGCAGGTTTATAAAAATGGAAAAAATGGGGAATCAAACAGAAAAAATCAAAAAATTCAGCAAAGTCGTTTATATTTTATTAAAAATCGCATTTGTAGTATTTATTGTTATAGGAGCGTTGGAATTTGCGGCGTGGATTTTGGCATTGGCAGAAGCCCCGACGATATTTCAACTGGGGGATATCACGGTTAAACTTCCGACGGTGGAATTATTCGGCGGCACTCCCGCCAGTATTCCGATTATTCGCGAATGGTATCCTGAATTTATGCTTGAAGAAATTTTGCGGACTATCGGCGTTGTTATTGCACTGATATACGCGAAAAATATTTTTAGGATATTAAAAGAAAACGGTTCGCCATTTCGTAAAAATATAGTAAAAGAATTTAAGAGATTAGCAATAGCTTTATTGGCAGTAGGCGCGTTTACAGGAGCAATAGGCTTTATTGCCGCAGGAATTGTCTGGGTGCTTTGCTTAATATTTGATTACGGCTGCGCATTACAGGCAGAAAGCGATACAACGTTATAAATTAATTTATAATTATAATAAGGCGGTGTGAAGTTTTATGATTATACTGCGTCTTGACAGAGTCATGGCGGACAGAAAGATTTCTCTGAATGAATTAGCGCAAAAAGTGGGAATTTCGCATGTAAATTTATCTAATATCAAAACAGGCAAAATCAGCGCGATAAGATTTTCAACGCTTGAAGCTATCTGTGATATATTAAATTGCCAGCCCGGAGATATACTGGAATATAAACGGGAATATAGCGTAAATACCGAAAATTAAAATTAATTTATCAGGGCGGGAAGTTTTTTCGCCTTGAATTTTATATAAAATAATTCGTGGTGCTAATTAAAGAACTGCAAAAAATTGGTGTTTTCCAAAAAGCCCCCTCTCTCAAAAGGGGTGCCGTCCGCAGACGGCGGGGGATTCCCCCAAAGACATCAAACTTTGGAATCCCCGGCACTTCGTGTGCCACCCCCTTTACGCGGCTTTGCCGCTAAAGAGGGCTTTATTTAGCACCTTATATTAATTTATATGTAAAGTATATGTTTTTTTGTAGTAGTTGTGCTTAAATAGTCAAAAATATTTTAAAATATAAGAAAATACTATTGACTTTTAAAATAAAATATAGTATAATATAAAAACTGTAAAGCAATACGCTTTACATTTGTAATTAATTTTTAAGTGAATAATTATTTTAAATGGGTTTAAAAGGAAAATGTTTGAAAAAGATTACAGGATAAGCTATTTGCTTGATTTTTACGGCAATATACTGACGGATAAACAAAAAGACGCCATTGATTTATATTATAACGAAGATTTATCCCTTGCTGAAATTGCGGATTATGTCGGAATTACGAGGCAGGGGGTTCGCGACGCAATAAAACGCGGCGAAGAAACTCTCGTAGAAATGGAAGGTAAGCTCGGATTTGCCGAAAAATTTGAGGAATACAGAAAAGTATTCGCCGAAATAAATAAATGCGCCGACGTTATAAGGGTTTCAAGGTCAAATATTAATTTCTTTAAAATAATTGAAGAAAATATGAGTTTTATAATGGATCAGATACAAAACGTCACAAAAGAAGCTGAATAGATTTATATTTTATTAAAAGATAAAAAAAGATAAAAACGGAGATTGTTTTATATATGTTTGACGGCTTAATGGAAAAAATGAGCGCGGCTTTTAAAAAATTTCGCAATAAAGGCAAATTGACCCCGGCAGATGTTAAAGAAGGCATGCGCGAGATAAGAATGGCGCTTCTTGAGGCGGACGTAAATTACAAAGTGACAAAAGAATTTGTAAGCCGCGTAACTGAGAGAGCGATCGGGGCTGAAGTTCTTGAGAGTATCCAGCCGGGACATCAGGTCGTCAAAATAGTTGACGAGGAAATGACTAAAATAATGGGCGAAAAACAGGAAAAAATAAATATAGCTTCAAGCCCGCCGACTATTGTCATGATGGTGGGATTAAACGGCGCGGGAAAAACTACCCATGCCGGAAAACTCGCGCTTATGCTAAAAAAAGAAAACAAGAGGCCGCTGCTTGTCGCGTGCGACGTTTACAGGCCCGCGGCAGTGAAGCAGCTTGAAATCGTCGGCGAAAAGGCCGGGGTTCCGGTTTTTAGTATGCTGAGCGAAAAAGATCCGGTAAAAATCGCAGAGGAAGGCGTAAAACATGCGAAAGCAAACGGAAATGATATAGTTTTTATAGATACGGCCGGACGTTTGCAGATAGATGAAATACTTATGGACGAACTTAAAAGAATGAAGCAGGTTATAAAGCCTCATGAAATATTATTGGTTATCGACGCGATGATAGGACAGGAATCAGTGAATGTCGCCGAGGCTTTTAATAATATGCTTGATATATCCGGGGTTATACTTACTAAATTAGACGGCGACACAAGGGGCGGCGCGGCTCTGTCTGTAAGATATATTACGGGAAAACCCATAAAATATATAGGCATGGGAGAGAAAATCGACGCGTCGGACGCTCTCGAAGAATTTCATCCCGACAGAATGGCTTCGCGCATACTTGGCATGGGGGATATATTGACTTTGGTGGATAAGGCTCAGGCGGCGTTTGACGATAAAAAAGCCGAAGAACTCGAAAGAAAATTAAGGGAGCAGTCGTTTACGCTGGATGATTATCTTGACCAGTTTCAGCAAATGAAAAAAATCGGCTCAATGGAACAGATTCTAAGCATGATGCCCGGAATCAAGCCGGGAGCGTTGAAAGACGCGAAAATCGACGAACGGCAAATGGCAAGGACTGAGGCTATAATTAAATCAATGACGAAACAGGAGAAAACAAAGCCTGAGATAATAAATTCGTCGCGTAAAAAGAGAATAGCGTCAGGAAGCGGGACAAACGTCGAGGAAGTCAATAAGCTGTTAAAACAGTTTGACCAGACGAATAAAATGATGAAGCAATTTATGGGCGGCGGCGGAAAAAAGAAAAAATTAGGGAAAATGGGGCTGCCGTTTTAACTAAGTTAATAAATAAAAATTTATTATATAAAATCTAAAATTTCGATTAAAAGGAGGTGCAAAAAACTAATGGCAGTTAAAATAAGACTCAGGAGAATGGGCGCGAAAAAAGCCCCGTTTTACAGAATAGTCGTGGCAGATTCGAGATACCCGAGAGACGGGAGATTTATCGAGGAAATCGGTTCTTATAATCCGCTTATAGACCCTGCGGAAATTAATATCGACGGCGAAAAAGCTAAAAAATGGATAGCAAACGGCGCGCAGGCTACCGATACGGTCAAAAGTCTGCTGAAAAAGAGCGGCGTTCTGTAATTTTATGGTAAAATAACTTTAAGATAGGCTCCTTCTAAAGCCTCCCTCAGCCGCTTTGCGGCGGTAAGAGGGGGGTGTCAACGGGGTTGACAGGGGGAGCGGAAAAAGATTTTATTTGTAATTTTGTAAGATAGTATGAAGAATAGGAGAGATAAATTTTGAAAGATATTTTGCATGATATCGTTGCCGCGATAATCGGCGGGGACGCAAAAATAGAAATAAATGAAAAAGAAAAAGACGGGATGATAATTCTGGAACTTTCAGTGGATAAAGAAGATATGGGAAAAGTCATCGGCAGGAAAGGCAAGATAGCAAAAGCAATAAGAACTGTCGTCAAAGCTTGCGCAAACAGGGAAAACAAAAAAGTTTCTGTCGATATAATATAAAATACAAAAAAATATTAATTTGTAGGGGCGGGCATTGCCCGTTCGCCTGAATATATAATTTATTTACACGGACGCGCAATGAGCGCCCCTACGGGAAAAATGGTTAATGAGCGAATATATAGAAGCCGGAAAAATAACGTCGGCGCATTCTTTCCGGGGAGAAGTAAAAATTCAAAGCTGGTGCGATACTCCCGAATTTCTGACGCGGTTCAGGATTTTTTATCTTGACGTAAAAGGCGGGAGTTTTCTTACTGTGGAAAAAATAAGAGCGGCAAATAATTTATTGATTGCGTCTTTTAAAGAAATTGACAGCGAAGAAACTGCGTTTAAGTTTAAAAATAAAGTTTTGTATATAAAAAAAGACGACGCAAATCTTGACGAGGGGACTTTTTTTATAAGCGATATGATTGGTTTAAGCGTTTTCGATTTTGACACGGGAGTAAAATACGGTATATTATCTGATGTTTTTAATAACGGCGCGAATGATATTTATGTTGTTAAAACTGAAATTATAGAGAAAAATAATAAAAATAAAGAAGTATTGATACCAAATGTCCCGGCGTTTATAAAAAAAGTAAGTCTTGACGAGGGGGTTTTCATAACCCCGATAGAGGGTATGTTTTGAATATAAAATAAAAAATACTTGACAAATCAGCAAAACTGTAATACAATGTAATACAGAAAGGGGCGATTAATTATGACTATTTCATTGAGATTAAATAATAATGATACTCAGTTAATTAAATCGTATGCCGCGTTAAACGGAATTTCTGTATCTGAAGCCGTAAGACGGGCTGTTATTGAACGCATAGAAGATGAGTTTGACCTTAAATCCTATGAAGAAGCACTGGAAGAATATAAAAAAAATCCCGTTACTTATTCATTGGACGAAATAGAAAGAGAGCTTGGACTAAATGATATATAAGGTCGAATTTACCGAGAAAGCACAAAAATTTCTAAAAAAAACAGATAAATATACAGCTAAGTTAATAACGGCGTGGATTAGAAAAAATTTAGAAAATTGCGAAAATCCCCGTCTATACGGCAAAGGACTTACTTCCAATCGAAGCGGTCAATGGAGATACAGAATCGGGGATTACAGAGTTTTAGCTGAAATTCAGGATAATAAAATAATCATATTAATTCTCGAAATCGGACATAGGCGAGATATATACGAATAAAAGCCATTTTTGACGAGGGGGTTTTCGTGACCCCGATAGAGGGTATGTTTTGAATATAAAGCCGGAAAATATTATTATATTATTTATGAAAGAGGGATAAATAAATGCAAAAGTTAGTGTATTTAAGCAACAGCCGCGATTATACCGAGCAGGGCAATATAAATGAAAACAGGTATTTTAAACATATCAATGAATTATTAGAGCAGGGTTGGAAGGTTGAGTATATAAAACTCCTTGAGGTCGCGGTTGATAATAGCGAAAAACCGATTCACAAAGAAACATCTGTGGCTTATGTTTTGCTTGAAAAATCTGACGAGCAAACACAAGAGGGCTGATATGCGGTTTCATATAATAACTCTTTTCCCGGACATGATACGCGCTGTTTTAAGCGAAAGCATAATCGGGCGCGGCGAAAAAAAAGGATACATAAATATAGAATATTATCAGTTGCGGGATTACTCTGACAACAAACACAGGACAGTTGACGATACGGTTTACGGCGGCGGCATGGGAATGCTCCTGACTGCCATGCCTATATATAGTTGTCATAAAGCAATCTGCAAAAAAATTGATAATATTGTAGGGGACGGCGTTCTCGACGTCCCGCCGACAAAATCAAGAACTGTTTATATGTCGCCCAAAGGCAGTGTCTTGACTCAAAAAAAATCAGAAGAATTAAGCAAATACACGGATTTGATAATATTATGCGGTCATTACGAGGGTATTGACGAGAGGATAATAGACGAAGTCGTTGACGAAGAGATTTCTATAGGGGATTATATTTTAACAGGCGGAGAACTGCCCTGCGCGATTCTGGTTGATTGCGTCGCAAGGCTTATTGATGGCGTTTTATCTGATCCGGAATGTCATGAAAAAGAGAGTATAAGCTCGGGGCTTCTGGAATATCCGCAATATACAAAGCCGTTTGAGTTTATGGGACGCGAAGTGCCTGAAGTTTTGATTTCGGGGCATCACGCAAATATAGAGCGATGGCGAAAAGAACAGTCGATTATATTGACTTTTAAACGCCGACCGGATTTATTTAAAATCTGGCTTGAAAAAAATCTTGACAGTTTGGATAAAAACGACATGAAATTTTTGAAAGAAAATAATTTATTATGATTGATAATAAAAATAAAGACGATAATAAAAAAGCCGTAAAAACGGTTAGCATGATTATATTTTTTACGGCTTTTTCTAAAATATTGGGACTTTTTAGAGACATGCTTATGGCTCATTTTTACGGAGGGAGCGCGGAAAACGCCGCTTTCGCGATAGCTTCGCGAATACCGAGGGATTTTTTCGATATTTTTTTTGGCGCGTCTCTGATTGGGATTTTTATACCCGTCTATAATTCTTTTAAATTTCATGAGGAAAAAGAAAGAAGCGAGTTTGCAAATATATTTTTGAACGTCGTGATACTCGCAATCGGACTGCTTGCTCTTTTAGGCATGATGTTTTCGAGACAGATAATAAATTTTATAACGCCCGGATATGACGAGACTACGGCGGAACTTGCCGCAAATTTATTGAGGATTTTATTCCCGATGATTGTTTTTATCGGGGCGGTTTATACATTTAACGGGATTTTACAGTCAAAAGGTGAATTTCTCACGCCTGCTTTGGTTTCGGCAGTTTCAAACTTAGGCGTTATAATATATTTTTGGTTTTTGAACGGCTATTTTGATATTTACGGGCTTGGATGGGCTTATTTGATTTCGTGGATTATACAGCTATTAACGCTTGCAGTTCCGTTGATCCGCAAAAAATATAAATATAAATTTATAATAAATTTAAAAAATCCGGCGTTTATAAAATCGCTAAAAATGGCTTTGCCAATAATGGCGGGGTCGTGGCTTATCCCTGTCGGAATGTTGATTGGGCAGCATTTTCTTTCGTTTTCGGACGAATCTGATTTTTATATTTCGGCGTTTGATTATTCTACGAAAATTTTTTTGCTTGTGACCGGGATTATAACTTATGGGATATTAAATTATATTTTCCCGCAGCTTGCGCAAAAAGCGAACGATACAGATACAAACGAATTTATAAAAATAGTAAAAACGGGGCTTTCGGCTTTATTCTTTATTATTATGCCGGTTGCGTGTCTGGTATATGTGCTGAGAGGGGAAGCGGTCGCGGTTTTGTTTAATCACGGGAAATTTGCCGAAACAGAGGGCTTGGGAATTTCAACTGCGCAAATGTTTGCCGTACTTGCGCCGTCTATGATAATGTTTTCTATAATCGAGATTTTAAATCGTGTGTTTTACGCGAAAAAACTTGTTAGATTCCCGATGATAGCGTCTCTTGCCGGAATCGCCGTGAATTTTATTTTAAGCTGGATTTTTATATCGCGATTAAATCTTACGCCTGTTTGCATAGTTTGGTCTGTTTTAATTTGTCAGGGCATTACGGCAGGGATTTTAATTATTGCGCTGAAAATAGATATCAAAGAAATTTTTAATAAAAAGTTTTTGGCGAATATTGCCAAAATAGTTTTAAGTTCGGGTATTCTGTTAATAATTATAAAAATATTATATTATATAATAAAAAACGACGCGTTTGAATCTAATATTATAACAAATATTTTAGTTGCGGCGCTTATCATAGCTGTGGGAGTTTGCTTTTATATCGGGGCCAACTTGATTCTTAAAACAGAAGAAACCAAAGTATTTTTAAAAATGCTGAAAAAAGAGAGGTGAGTTAAAATTTGACGGGAGAAAATAAAAGAAAAAAGAAAAATATATTTAAAGGCAGTAAAATTCTTGATTTTTTGTTTTTTATCGCGGACTGGATATACAGGAAAATAGGCGTGAGTTTAGCCGCGCTTATTTTTACCGGGTATGAAACCTGTCAGAAATATTACGAGAGGTCTTTATTTTACAGGCTGTTTCAGGGATATAAACCCAGCCCGGTAAAAAATCCGGTAAGAAAAATCAAAAAATCAATAATAACAAAATGCGAAAACAGCATATTGATAACAGGGATAAAAAATTTCGCGGATAATATATTATCTGCGGGTTTAAACACGCTCGGGGTATTTTTTATATCTGTCGGGTTTTATTCTTCGTTGGTATATCTGCTTAAAGTTTATATTTTGAAAAATCCTGACACTATGATGATAGATTTAATCGCGGGGCTGGCTTTGACGGCGTTTTCGGTTTTGCTGATTATATTCGGCAGGCAGTCTTTATATGAATCGCTCTATGGAAGTTCTATATGCAATTTTATTATTTTCAGGTTTTTAGGATTCCCAGAACGAATCGAAAAACAGGGCAGACAGGCTGAAAGCAAAAATCAAAACCAAAACCTGAGAAAAGTTAATATTATATGCTTTTTTATCGGCATGATACTTGGGATTATGACTTATTTTACCAATTTATCAGATTGGGGTTCTGTTATACCCATGTGTCTTGCAATCGTGGGGATTGTTGCGTTTTATATTATTTTATGCTATCCTGAAATGGGATTTCTGGCGTTTTTGTTCGCGGTGCCGTTTTTGCCTTCGGGTAATTTGGTAATTACAGGTGCTATGCCCTGTATTTTAATTTCCGGCTGTTATTTTTTAAAGCTGATAAGGGGAAAGAGAACGTTTAATTTTGAAATCTTTGATTTGTTTGTGCTTATGTTCAGTATGCTTATATTTTTCAGCGGCGCAATTTCCGTTTCAAAAACCGGGAGCATAAGGCCCGCGCTGATTTATTTATGCTTTACGCTTATATATTTTACCGGGGTGAATATCATAAGGTCGAAAGAAATGATAAAACGGACTGTTGCCGTGCTGATGTTTTCGGGATTTTTGGTTGCGGCTTACGGGATATTCCAGAATTATTTCGGAGTGGGCGACCAGACTTGGCAGGACGCCGATATGTTTTCGGATATTGCGGGAAGGGTAGTGTCAACTTTTGGGAATCCCAATGTTTTGGCTGAATATCTGATATTGATAATACCGTTTGTGATTGTTTCACTGGTTCACGCAAACCGTGTTAGAAACCGGATGCCTTATATAATCTATATATTTTTTACTTTGCTTTGTCTTGTTTACACATGGTCGAGAGGTTCGTGGCTCGGGATTATATTTTCGTCTATGATTTTGCTTATTATAATAAACAGAAAAGTGATAGTCGCGTATTTGGGCATATTGCTGATAGTACCGTTTGCCCCTATAGTGCTTTCTGAAACAATAATCCAAAGATTTACTACGATAGGCAGCATTGCCGATTCTTCGACTTCTTACCGGGTATCTATATGGCAGGCTGCTATTAAATTAATAAAAGATTATATAATCGAAGGCATAGGGGTTGGCATAGAAGCGTTTAAATTAGTCTATCCGGGATATTCTCTTGCGGGAATCGAAAGCGCACCCCACAGCCACAGTTTATATCTTCAGGTCTGCGTGGAATACGGCTCTATAGGACTTGCCGTTTTTATATTTATTATATTTTTATTTATGCAGTATTGCTTTACGGCTATAAAAAAAGCGAATGAAACATATATCAAACTTTTTGTGGCGGCGGGATTATGTGCCGTGACAGGATTTTTACTCAACGGGTTTACTGATTATGTATGGTATAATTACAGGGTTTATTTAATGTTCTGGCTCATTGTTTCGATAACTGTAGCCGTTTGCCGGTTTAGTTTGAGAAATCAAACGCCTAAAGAAGAACCCGGTATTTAAAATAAAAATTAAAGTGAAAATAATTTAAAGAAAGAAGTGAAAGTCAAAAATGGATAACCGAAATTTTTCGAATCCCGTAAGCCGGAAAAAAACTTATAGATTTAATATTATAGATTTTATACTTATCGTTATTATTATTGCGGCGGTTTCGCTTTTGATTTATATCATGCTGGGAAATAATCTTTTTGCGGGCAGCGAAAACACTACTATATTATACACGATAGAGATTCCGTTGATAAGAAACGATTTTCTCGGATCGTTGCATCTTATAACTAAAGGAACGACGATAATAGACAGCGTTAGAAGCTATAATATAGGCGAAGTGCAGGAAGTAAAAAGAACCGACGCTTATTCAAACACTACTAATCTGGAAGATAATATAGTATTAAGCAAACTGTATCCGGATCATTCAAAAGTTACGATTACAGTCAAGGCAAAATGCAAAAAAGACAAAGCCAAATATGAAGTAAACGGCAAGCCTATTATGGTCGGAACAAGACTTGATTTCAGAACGCCGTATCTCGTAAGCTACGGAAACTGCGTTGCCATAGAAGAAATAAACGACGACGGGTCAGAGAAAGGCGGTACGGAATAGATTATGAAAGAAGTAAAAGAAAGAGAAAAAAAATCCGGATTTAATATAATAGATCTGATAATAATTTTGTTTATAATTTTAGCGGTTGTGGGAATCATCATGAGATATAATCTCGCGGATACAATAAATCTTAACGCGCACGGCGAAACGTTTGAAATAGAATTTTTAGTGCTTGATATACAGGAAGCCTCCCAGCAGTACTTGGTTGAGGGGAAATCGTTTTATATGACTACGGAAAGTATAAAAATCGGGGAAATAACAACGATACTTGATATAAGACCCGCCGTGCATTATTCCGAAGGTTTACGCGGTGATATATCAAAGACAGAACGGCCGGGGAGAATAGACGTGACCGGGATAATGACAAGCACCGGGAGAACTACAAAAGAAGGACACATGATAAACGGGAATACTTTTGTCGCGCCCAATAAAGAATTGTATGTTCATACCGGCGAATGGGAAGGCGTAATCAGAGTGCTCAGCGTGAAGAAAATTAATGAATAGTAATAAATAGTCAGAAAAGTTCAAAAAAAATTGTTAATTTATTATAAATATAATAAAAAACTGTTGATTTTTCATGAAATCTATGATATAATATAATATCATAGATTTTTTCTTAAATCGTTCGGAACAAACGGTCAATATTATTTGCATGACCGGTGTTGGGTTTAAGAAAAATTTTATATAATTTAACAAATTAAATTAACAAAATTATTAAAAGTTTTATTTAACAGGAGCGTATAATAATGATTTCCAAAGACGTTACCGTACAAATTAATGTTGGGCTGCACGCCAGGCCAGCTACGTTTTTTGTTCAGAAATCGAACTCATATAAAAGTTCGATATGGGTCGAAAAGGGAGACAGGAGAGTAAACGCCAAGAGTTTATTGGGAGTGCTTTCGTTAGGAATTGGAAAAGGCACGTCTATAACTTTAATATCGGACGGGGTGGACGAAGAAGAAGCTCTCTCCGGGCTTGTCGAACTTATCCAAAAAGGAATCAACGAATAAAATAAATAATAAATAGAATTAAAATATAATATATAAATAATATAGTCGATTTAAACGGCATAGATGGGGCGGGTTTGCGAAAAAGGCAGGCGTAGCTTGTTTCTTGTCGTTTTGTTGTATTCAGGAGAATTATTTTTTATGGAAAATATAAATAATGCCGAAGAAACAAAAGAAAAATTTGAAGAAGCCGAAAAAACAGAAGATAGCAAATCAGTAAAAGAGAGAATTAAACCCCTCAAGAAAAAAGCCCTGTCGCTGCCGCATAAAAGCGGGGTTTATCTTATGAAAAACAATAAAAATAAAATAATTTATATCGGGAAAGCCAAATATCTGGCAAACAGGGTCTCGCAGTATTTTATTTTTTATCCCCACAGGGATTACAAAACAAATAAACTCGTCGAAAATATATATGATTTTGATTTTATAGTCACAGGCAACGAAATAGAAGCGTTAATTTTAGAAAATCAATTAATAAAATTACACGCGCCGAAATATAATATAAGATTAAAAGACGACAAGAATTACCCGTATCTTAAAATAAATATCCAGAGCGAATATCCTAATTTAAGCGTTGTCAGAGCAAGGGCGGCAAGCGATAAATCTTTGTTTTTCGGCCCGTATTCAAATAAAGGCAGCATATATGAGTTAATAGACGAGATAGACAAGCATTTTAAATTGCCTGCGTGCAGCAACGAATTTCCCAGGGATATAAACAAAAGGCGACCGTGCCTGAATCTCAGAATCGGCAGGTGCATGGGGGTATGCACGGGAAGCATAAACGCCGAAGAATATAAAAATATAATAAACGACGTTATTTTATTTATAAAAGGCGATTATGAAAATCTTATAAAATTTTATAACGCAAACATGATTAGCGCTTCGGAAAATCTGGATTTTGAAAAAGCCGCGCAATTCAGGGACAGGAAATCTGCGCTTGAAAAATTACGCTCAAAACAGAGGATAGTCGCCGCGCCCGATATAGACGAGGATGTTTTCGGCGTTTATGTGGGAGATACAAGCTCCTGCGTTTCTGTTTTTAATATAAGAAGCGGCGTAATGGTCGATAAAATCACAGAGCATTTCGCTTATGACGAAATTTTAGACGAAGAGGGATTTATGCAGTATCTTCAGGAATATTATATAAACCGCAGTTTTATCCCAAAACAAATTTTATCGAGCGTAAATATAAGCGAAGAGAACATAAATTTATTGCAGGACTGGCTGAGCGAAAAAACTAAAACAAAAGTAAAGATAATATGCCCGAAAAAGGGCGATCAAAAAATCACTGTAAATTTAGCCGTGACAAATTCAAAAGAAAATCAAAGGTTATATAAAGAAAAATATTCGAGGGACACAAATAAACTCGCGGCTATCGCGAAAATTTTAAGCCTTGAGGTTTTGCCGCAGAGAATAGAGGCGTATGACGTTTCAAATTCAGGTTCGGATAATATAACATGCGGGATGATTGTTATTCAGGACGGAGCATTCAAGAAAAGCGATTACAAGAGTTTTAATATTAAAACTGTGACTGACACTCAGGACGATTACGCGTCTATGAGTGAAGCGATTGAGCGAAGATTCAGGAATTATCTTGAGATAAAAAACGGCGAGAGCAAAACAAGCGGCGAAAACGGATTCGCGAAGCTGCCGGATTTGATTTTACTTGACGGGGGAAAAGGGCATGTATCTGTGATAAAAAAAGTTTTAAAAGATTTTGCCGCAGGGAACGTCGAGGGCGGAGTTCAACAGTGCAAAGAAATCGCGGAAATCCCCGTATTCGGAATGGTTAAAGACGAATTTCACAAAACGAGGGTTTTGACAAACGGCGAAAAAGAGATAAATATTGCAAAAGATCAAACTGTTTTTATTTTGTTTTATAAGATTCAGGAAGAAGTTCACAGATATTCTCTGAAACGAATGGACACAAAGCGCAGAAAAACTGTAAAGACGTCTGTTTTACAGAATATAAAAGGGCTTGGCGCCGCCAAAATAAAAAATTTATTCGATCAATTCAAGTCTATAGACGAGATAGAAAAAGCGACGGTTGACGAACTTGTGAAAGTAAAAGGCGTGACGAAAACTGACGCGGAAAATATAATAAATTATTTTAATTCTATGCGAAATCCGGAAGAAATAAAAACAAAAGAAAAAGAGACAGAAAGCGAAGGGGTGATATAATGCGGATAATAGCGGGAAAAGCGCGCGGAACAGTTTTAGAAACTTTAGACGGAGAAGATACCCGGCCCACTCTTGGCAGGGTAAAAGAAAATTTTTTTAACGCGATAAATTTTGATGTGATTGACGCGAAAATTCTTGATTTATTCGCGGGTTCGGGGCAGCTTGGGTTTGAAGCGCTGAGCAGAGGAGCAAGAGAAGCCGTATTTGTGGATTCAAATGCAGATTGTATAGAAATTATAAGAAAAAACGCTCAGAAAGCGAAATTATATGACAAGTGCAATATATACAGGTATGATTATTCGGAATATTTGGGAGGTCTAAAAAAACGCAGGGATTTTGACAAATTTGATATAGTTTTTATTGACCCGCCGTATGAATCGAGCCGCAGATTAATAAACGATTGCGTAAAAAAGCTTATAAAACATGAATTTATATCTGACGGAGGGTTAGTAATCTGTGAAACGGGCAACGGCGAGCAGTTAAATTTAGATTTGGACGAAGAAATTATAAGCAGGATTCAAAGCAGTAAAATATATAAATACGGCAAAATATATATAACTATATTGAAAATAAAACTAATAGAAACAGATAGCAGAGAGGACGAAAAAGATGGATAAACAGAATATTTGCGTAATTCCGGGAGTTTTTGACCCCGTCACAAACGGACATTTAGATGTTATTTTAAGAGCGGCAAAAATATTTGATAAAATTTATGTGACTTCGTTTGACAATTCGTCAAAAAAAACAATGTTTAATCCAGAAGAACGGCTGGAAATGCTCAGGCTTGCGTGCGGTGGAATTGAAAAAGTCATAATTGACGCAACGAGTGATTTACTTGTGGAATACGCGAAATCAAAAACGGCGGGATTTATAATAAAAGGCATTAGGAATATAATAGATTATGAATACGAGAGCGACATGTTCAGGATCAACAGGGAGATAGGCGGGATAGACACGCTGTTTTTCCCCGCTAAAACGGAGCATTTATATATAAGTTCGACTTTTGTCAGGGAAATGATTATGTATAAGAGAGATATATCCGGTTATGTGCCTGAAAAAGTGAATGATTATATTGCTGGAATTTTAAAGAAAAAAGCAAAAAATATTTAGTGTAAAGCGCAGATGTTTTACATGGGCAGGCTAATTGAAAAACTTGTCGAAAAATAAATATTAACATAGTGTTAAAAAAAATGAGCTATTTTGGAAATATTGATGTTTTTTCCCAAATAGCTCTTGCTTTTTTTTGTTATGTAAGTTATAATTATAGAAATTTGAAAATAAAAGTGGGGGTCAATGGGGACAGGTGGGGATTGTAAAGCAAACGCCATTACATGATATTATCCCCGTAAATCCAGAGGATTCAAGCAATATATAGATAATAGCATGAATTTATGAATAAACAAACAAATAATAAAGGGTTTTGTGATTTTTATGTTGATTGGAAAGTATAAATACGCGATAGATTCCAAAAATAGAATATGCATACCCCATAAATTCAGAGGGGATTTGGGAGTAAGATGCGTATTATCCAGAGATGTGGTTGATAAATGCCTGAATTTATATTCTATGGGCCAGTGGGAAATATTTTCTGAAAAAATAGAACAGCTCCCGACAATCAAAATGAAAAAAGTAAGGCAGTATATATATTCTAATTCTTATGAAGTTGAAATCGACTCTCAGGGCAGGATTGTCTTAAACGAACAGTTTTGCGAAGATAAAGACCTGAGGCTCCTCACGGAAAAAGAAGTTATGATAATCGGAAATCACACTCACGCGCAAATCTGGAACGTGACAGAATGGGAAGATTTTAACGGAAAATTAAACGCTGAGGAAAACAGGGAATCTATCATAAACGATTTATTGGAAGTAGGATTTTAATTTTAATATAAAATATTATGGAAATTAACCAAGCTAATCAAATTAATCAGTTTAATCATTATCCTGTGATGTTAAACGAATCTATAGAATATTTGAATATCAAACCCGACGGTATTTACTGCGATTTGACATTAGGCGGAGGAAGCCACGCGTATAAAATCTTGCAGAATCTTAATAATAACGGGAAACTTATCGCCGTTGACAGAGATATAGACGCAATTAATTTTTCGAGTGAAAAACTTAAAGATTATAAAGATAAAATATATTTTGTAAAAGATAATTATTTAAATATAAAAGATATAGTAAAAAATCTGGGGTTTGAGAAAATAAGCGGCGCGCTTATTGATTTGGGGATTTCAAACTGGCAGATTGAGGCCGACAGGGGATTTTCTTATATGAAAGATTCGGCTCTGGATATGAGAATGGACAGGGAACAGAAACTGACGGCGGCCGACGTAGTAAATAAATTCGATAAAAATAAACTCACGGAAATGTTATATAATTACGGAGAAGAGAGATATACGGAACTTATTGTCAGAGCAATAATAAAAAGGAGGGATGAAAAATATATCGGGACTACTATTGAACTTGCGGATATAATAAAAAATGCTGTTAAAAACGTAAGATATAATGGGGGACATCCCGCAAAAAGGTCATTTCAGGCAATAAGAATTTTTGTGAATCAGGAATTGGAAAATATAGAGCCTACGCTGGATTCTGTCGAGCAAATACTTGAAACTGGAGGGAGATGCGCTGTAATTTCTTTCCATTCGATTGAAGACAGGATAGTAAAAAAATGTTTTGGGAAATACGAAAAAAAATGTATTTGTCCGCCGGATTTTCCCATTTGTATATGCGAAAAAAAGGCCACGTCAAAAATAATAACTAAAAAACCCGTATATCCAAGCAAAAAAGAAATAGAAGAAAACGGGAGCCGTTCAGAAAACGCGAAGTTAAGAGCGCTGGAAAAACTTTGATGAAAACAATAGGGGGAGAAACAGTATGCCGCAAAAAACGCAAAAAAATAATAAAAGCAATACGGCAAAACAGTCTAAAACAGGCAGTAATTATTCAAGCAGTTCAAAAAATTCGAGTATATTAAATAATCTAAATCGTTCAAATTATGCTAATGCTAAATATACGAATTATTCCGGATATTCCGTGAAAAATTCAAGGGGAAATACTGCTAACGCCGCTGCTTTGAATATGCCGGGACGCGTCAGGGACGCTGGAAGATATAATGACCGTTTGCGCGGTACCCGGAAGAAATATCCCAACAGGCGAAGGGTAATAACGGGTAAAGAACTTACGACTCCGCTGATGAGAAAAAAAATAGCCGAAAAAGCGGCAGCGGAAAAAATACATATAAGAATAAGAACTATTAATACAGAGAAAAAAAAGCTTCCGGTAAATGTTTTATTTTGTGTTATCATCACTTCGTTTTTTTTAATATGCTTGATTTATTCACAAACTGTTCTGAATGAAAAAAACGTCAGAATAAATGAAATAAACGAAGATATAACTTTTGAAATAAAAAAGGAAAAAATTCTCGCGAATGAGCTTGACAAGAAAAACGATTTGAATTATATAATAGATTACGCCGTAAATAAACTTGAAATGGTTAACGAAGATTTGCTTCAGAAGCATTATATCTCAGGTAGTTTGAACGACAAAGTCGAAGTAATAGAAGAAAAAAACAGTTCGATTATAGATTTTCCGAATTTTATGTCCGCGATATTCAAAAATTAAAAGGAATAAATGGGATTATACTAAAATAAATATATAATAATATATTTGCGGGGAGAAGAAGTAATTGGACGGCAATAATTATAAATTGAAAAAATCGCGTATGTTTATCGTCAGTCTGATAATAATCGCAGGGATAACCGCCGTTTTATTTAAACTTTATGATATACAGATAACAAATTTCAAAACATATCAGGATCAGGCGATACAGCAGCAGACCGGAGATATTCCGATAAGCCCCCAGAGGGGGATAATATACGACCGGAATATGAAAGTCCTTGCGAGCAACGCCCCGGTCGAGCAGGTGTTTATTTCGCCTGTGGAAATAAAAAACGACGACGAAGCCAAGCTAATATCTCAGGGATTATCGGAAATTCTCGGAGTGGATTATGAAGATATATATATAAAAACCCAGAAAAAAAACAGAAAAGACGAAAATATAAAGCACAATGTCGAAATAAGCGTAGCAAATAAAGTGCGTGAATTTAAACTCGAAAACGATATAGACGCGATATATTTCAGACCTGAGACAAAAAGAATTTATCCGTATTCAAATTTGGCGGCTCAGGTTATTGGATTTACCGGAACGGACAACGAGGGAAGATTTGGGGTCGAATATCAGTTCGATGAATATCTGAAAGGCGTTCCGGGGAGGATTATCACGGCGAAAAACGCTCTTGGAAAATCAATGAACTCTGAATATTCGACTTATATAGACGCCCAGCAGGGAAATAATGTAATTCTTACTATTGATTGGGCAATACAGAATTTTCTTGAAAAGAATCTGGAAGCCGCGTTTTCTGAATCCCAGCCAAGAGAGAGAGTTACCGGGATTGTTATGGACGTAAATACAGGCGAAATACTCGCTATGGCAACTATCCCGTCGTTTGACTTGAATAATCCGGGAATTATAGACCCCGAAATTATGCAGTACATAAATCTTGACGACAAAACGCTTTTATATATAGAAAATAAAGAATTTGAATCTGAAGAAGCCAGAGAAGACGAAATAAATTTGCAGAAATTATTTAAATTATGGAATAATAAAGCGATAACAGAGCCTTATGAACCGGGATCTACTTTTAAAGTTATAACAGCTTCTATGGGGCTTGAAGAAAAAGTCGTAAAAGAAACAGACGGGTTTTATTGCCCGGGATATTATGTTGTCTCTGGAATCCGGATATCGTGCCATTTATATGGCGGTCACGGGAGCGAGACTTTTGCAGAGGGACTTAAAGAGTCATGCAACCCGGTGCTTATGCAGACTGCCGAAAGAGTCGGGAATGTTGCGTTTTTAAAATATTTTGACGCATTCGGCTATAATCAGAAAACCGGGATAGATTTGCCCTCGGAAGCAGGGAGCATAACACATAAGCCTGAAAATTTCAGAACTGTCGAGCTTGCGACTTCATCATTTGGACAGAGATTTAAAATCACTCCTATACAACAGCTTACTGGTATAGCCGCAGTGGCAAACGGAGGGAAATTAGTTACGCCGCACGTAGTAAAGGCAATAGTTGACGACGACGGCAATATAATAAAAAGTTTTGATACTGAGATAAAACGCATGGTAATATCGGAAGATACGAGCAAACGCCTTTCAGGTATATTAGCCGACGGCGTTGCCAACGGCGGAGCCGCGAGGAACGCTTTTGTAAAAGGATATGATGTTGCGGCAAAAACTGGAACTTCAGAGAAAGAAGTCGGCACAGACGCCAGAATAGGCTCATGTATAGCTTACGCTCCCGCTGACAATCCGCAGGTTGCCTTGATAATAATAGTGGACGAGCCTTCAGTTGGAAGTGTTTACGGCGGTGTTATAGCGGCTCCTTATGTATCCAGAACTCTTGCTGATATTCTGCCTTATTTGGGAATCGAGCCTAAATATTCGGAAATGGCGGAGAGCTATATAGTCGTAAAAAATTACGGGATGCAGAAAATAGCCAACGTAAAAGAAGATATAATATCCAAAGGGCTTAAATACACAGTTGTCGGCGACGGTGAATTTGTAAGGGAACAGATACCAAAAGCCGGGAGCTCGCTTCTCAAAGGCGGAAATATTATATTATATACTGATAATATTCAGGAGAAAGAAACTGTTGAAATCCCCGATGTAACGGGCATGACCGCAGGGCAGGCTAACAAGCGTATAATCGACGCGGGCTTAAATATAAATATAATAGGAGCGGAAAATATGGATTCAAACGCAATCGCCTTAAAACAGGAGCCAATGGCGGGGGAATTTGTTGCGATTGGAACGATTGTCACCGTTGAATTCAGGCACAATTCAATTACTGATTAAATTATATTTATTTTAACTGGATTTACGCTCAAATCAAATTGAGAATATTTATATAACCGGTTAAAATCAAGATAAAATTAAAATTTAATATCGTTCAAAAAATACGGCGCATAAAATATAAAGAAAAGCGAAAAAGCTTGAAAATTTTTATATTTTATACATAACCGGAAGGAGCGATTTAAATAATGAAATTATTTGATTTAATCAAAAATATCGAAGTCAAAGAGACAAATATAAATATAACGGAAGAAAAAAATAATTTTGAAATCTGCAATATTACGAGAAATTCTTTGGATGTAAAAGTAAACGCTGCGTTTATATGTTTGGCCGGAACTAAAACCGACGGGCATAAATATATTGGCGAAGCTGTGAAAAACGGGGCGGTTCTGGTGATTCTGGAATATAAGCCCGAAGATTTCGAAGAAGTTATAATAAAATCAAACACGCCTTATGTAATAGTTCAGAATACGAGAAAAACAGAAGCGGAACTTTGGATGACATGGTACGGCGACCCGATAAAATCTAAATCTAAATTTAAATCCGGGAAAATAAAAATAATCGGCATAACCGGGACAAACGGCAAAACTTCTGTTTCATATATGATAAAACAAATATTAGAAGACGCGGGTTATAAAACGGCTTTGTTCGGGACTATAAAATATATAATCGGCGATTTGGAGAAAGAATCAAAACTCACAACGTGTGACCCGGACGAGATTGCGAGATTATTTTCGGTTGCCGGAAACGCAGGAATAGATTATGTAGTCATGGAAATTTCTTCACATTCGCTTGAACTTGACAAAATAGCGGGATTAGGGATTATAGACATAGGGATTTTCACAAATCTTACTCAGGACCATTTGGATTTTCACGGCAGCATGGAAAATTACAAAAGAGCCAAAGCCAAATTATTCAGGATGTGTAAAACCGGGATATTAAACGCAGACGACGAAGCAACCCGTGATATTATTGATTTATCGGCAAGCAAAAATTATTTATACGGGATAAAATCAAGAGCTGACTTTCAGGCTGATAATATAAAATATTTGGGAGTAAACGGAATAGAATATGATTTTGCCGCAATAAATACAGATAAAATATTCAAAATATCTTCGCCGATGGCGGGCGGATTTTATGTGTATAACACGCTTGCCGCCGCTACGGCCGGATATATTCTGGGAATAGACGGAGAGATTATAAGCGGGGCGTTGAAAAAAGTAAAAATAAGAGGCAGAATGGAAAAGTTAGACACAAACACCCCGTATTCAATATTTATAGATTATGCCCATACTCCGGATGCTCTGGAAAATGTTTTGAAATCAATAAGAATTTTTACGGAAGGCAGGATAATAGCATTATTCGGTTGCGGCGGCGACAGGGACAAAATCAAACGTCCGATTATGGGACGAATAGCTTCAAAAAATTCGGATTTTTGTATAATAACTTCAGACAATTCGAGAACGGAAGAACCGGTAAATATAATAGAAGATATAGTCAGGGGAATTTCAGGAGATAAATTTACGAAAATTATTGACAGGAGAGAGGCTATAGAATACGCAATGGATATTGCGCAGCCCGGCGATGTTATTCTTCTTGCAGGAAAAGGGCACGAAGATTATATAAACGAAAAAGGGCAAATAAAACATTTCAGCGAGAGGGAAATAGTATATGAATTTGAGCATGAGCATCGCAGAAATAGCTAAAGCGATTAACGGCGAGATTATATATATAAATAAATCTGTAGGGGACGGCATCCTTGATGTTCCGAAAATAAAAAACATATCGACGGATTCAAGAAAAATTTTACCCGAAAGTTTATTTTACGCAATTAAAGGCGAAAAGGCCGACGGACATGATTTTATATCGCAAGCGATTGAAAACGGAGCGTTGGGAGTAGTAGCTGAATCAGAAAAAAATAATGTAAAGCGATTTGATTTACAACATGAAAACATAGCTATTATCGCAGTTAAAGACACAGTTCAGGCACTTTTAGATACTTCGAAATATTATAAAAGCAAATTTAAAAAACTTGAAAAGACAGTTGCGGTCACGGGGAGTGTAGGGAAGACCACAACAAAGGAATTTATATATTCGGTTCTCGTGGGAAAATTCACGACTAAGAAGAGCGAAGGGAATTTTAATACCGAGATAGGACTGCCGTTTACTTTGTTTTCGCTTGGCGAAGATACGGAAGCGCTTGTTCTCGAAATGGGAATGAGCGGGTTCGGTGAGATACAAAAGCTATCGGAAACCGCAAATCCGAACACGGCAGTCATCACGAATATAGGGACTTCGCATATAGAAATGCTCGGATCAAGAGAAGGCATAAAAAAAGCGAAATTCGAGATTCTTGACGGCATGAGCTATGATGCAAATATTATTTTAAACGCGGACGAGCCGCTTTTATATTCTGAAAAAAACAAAACCGGTAAAAAAGAATACTTTTTTGGAATAAATAATAGAGAAGCGGATTTTACGGCTGAAAACATAAAGTTTGACTATGAAAAAAATATTTCTGAGTTTAGTGTGAAAAATTATAAATATAAAATTCCGGCCGCGGGTATCCAAAATGTATATGACGCCCTTCCCGCAATAATCGTGGGGAAGATTTACGGACTTTCAAACGAAAAAATTCAAGCCGGATTTAATAATTTTCAAAACGCAAAAATGCGACAAAATATCTATGACTTAAATGGTATAACAATAATTGACGACTGTTACAACGCGAGCCTTGAGTCTGTTTTGGCGGCCTTTGACGTTCTTTCGGGAATAGCGGATAAAACAAACGGACGTAAAATCGCCGTTTTGTCAGATATTCTCGAAGCCGGGGATTATTCCGAAGAAATACATGCAAAAATAGGCAAAGCGGCAGCAGAAAAAAATATCAGCACATATTTATTCGGCGAGAAATCAAAAGCGACATTTGACGCTATGTTTCAGAGCGGCGGCGACTGTTTTTATACTCCGGATAAATCTGATATTGTGGATGTAATTTACGGCGACGTAAAAAAAGGCGATGTTATATTATTTAAAGCAAGCCGTGGAATGGCGATGGAAACTGTTATCGAAGCCTTCAAAAATAAATTTATATAGAGTTATGGGGTCGATATGTAACGGGACGGATTCTTAAAGAGCCGTCCCTGACATATCGAATCAAAATCGAAAGGGAATTTTAACGCAGAATGTATTATTATATAATGGCTCCGCTTATATTGTCGCTTGTTATTGCGCTTTTACTCGGCAAGATATTAATACCGTTTTTAAAATCAATAAAAATGGGACAAAAAATTCTTGATATAGGGCCGAGGTGGCATAAATCAAAAGAAGGAACGCCGTTTATGGGCGGGATTTTATTTATTCTCGGCACGCTTGCGGCTGTTCTGGTTTTTGGATTTACTGTGGAGAGAAAAGAAAGCGGTTTTGCCGATATATATACTTATATAATGGCGTTTTGCTATGCGGCTATAGGTTTTATTGACGATTACACAAAACGTTTAAAAAAACAAAACGAGGGATTGACGCGCGTGCAAAAATTTGCTTTGGTGTTTCCCGTCGCGATTATCTATACTGTTTTAATGAAACTAAGCGGCGTTATTACAAGCGAATTATTTATCCCGTTTGCAAATATAAATATAGATATGGGGATTTTTTATTATATATGCGTAGTTCTGGGAATTGTTTTTATCGTAAACAGCGTAAATATTCATGACGGTATAGACGGGATGTGCGGGACTGTAACAGCGATAATAATGGTCATGTATATAATAATATTTTATATAAACGGCAATAATCCGGGCGTAATACTGACAAGCGCGTGTCTTGGCGGATTAGTCGGATATTTGTATTATAATTTTTATCCCGCTAAAATTTTTATGGGAGACACAGGTTCGCTGTTTTTGGGCGGATTGGTAGTGGGGATTGCGATATGGCTGAATATACCGATCCTGCTTGTATTATTCGGGATAGTTTATATTATAGATTCTCTATCGTCAATGATACAAATAGCATATTATAAGTTGACAAAAAGACGGTTTTTCAAAATAGCGCCCATACATCATTTATTAGAATTGTACGGTTGGAGCGAGTATAAGATTGTTTTTGTAGCGGCGGCGATAACGCTTGTTATGTCGGCCGTGTCTGTATTAGGCGTAGTATTGCGTTAATAAAAAAACGCAAAGGGGAGGAGAAAAGCAATAATGGCTGAAAAATCCGGTGCGGGATTGAATAAAAATAACAGCAAGAATATTTATAATAATCAAATAAATTATAACACAAGGCAGACGAATAATACCCGGCTGTCCGCACAGCAGCGATCACAATCAGCTGCTCAAGGAATCCCTGAGCATACGATAATAAATATGGCGCAGGTTAATTCCCTTAAAAGAAGAAAAAAGCCTGTTACAGAAGAAATCAGATACCGTGAGGGAGTTGACCGTTTATTTTTGATTTTTGTTATTATACTGCTGTGTCTGGGTACGGTCATGATATTCAGCGCAAGTTACGCCAACGCTTTGCAGTATTACGGGGACAGTTATTTCTTCGCAAAAAAACAGCTTATGATGGCGGGGCTTGGAATTGCGGCGATGTTTATAATGTCAATTTTTGCTGATTACAGGTATCTGGAAAAACTGGCGGTCCCGATCTTTTTAGGGACGTTATTTTTAAATTATATCACGCCGTTTATTGGTAAAGTGACGCACGGGGCAACGCGCTGGATTATGATTTTCGGGTTTCAGCTCCAGCCGTCGGAATTTATGAAACTTGCGGTGGTTATTTTATTTGCGTTTTATATAACTAAATTAGGCGATAAAATGAAAAAAATCAAATGGGGGATAGTTGTGCCTATTTTGATTATCGCTTCTATTGCGGGAGCTTTATTTATGCAAAAGCATCTATCGGGGCTGATTATTATTGCGCTTCTCTGCGTGGCAATGATGCTGATAGGCGAAACGCCGGGCATATTTTTTGGAATAGGCGGAGCGGCAGCTACGCTTGGCGTGTTTTATGTAATTAATTATACGGATAAAATTATCGAAATTTTAAACAAAATCGGAATGGAACATGCAGGAAAAAGGCTCGCGGTCTGGCTTGATCCGTTTATAGACCCGCGCGACGCGGGACATCAGATAATACAGTCTTTATATGCGATAGGCTCAGGCGGGCTTACAGGTCTTGGCTGGGGGCAGAGCAGACAGAAGTTTTTATATCTGCCAGAACCCCAGAATGATTATATTTTTGCTATATTATGCGAGGAGCTGGGATTTATAGGAGCTATTTTAATTATTGCCCTGTTTGTTTTATTAATATGGCGCGGGTTTGTGATAGCGTATCATGCGCCGACTAAATTTTCTTCGGTTGTGGTTATGGGAATTACGGTAAAAGTCGCGCTGCAATTTATATTAAATATAGCGGTGGTTACGAATATTCTTCCCGCAACCGGGATACCCATGCCGTTTTTCAGCTATGGAGGGACGGCGTTGATTGTCCTGATGGCAGAGATGGGAATAATATTGTCGATATCGAGATATTCTTATCAGGAGAAACCGTAGGGAATAGCATTGTGTTAGTTATAATATTTATATGAAAGAGTTGAGTGTTGAGTTATATGCGTGTTTTAATCAGCGGAGGCGGAACGGGAGGTCATGTAAATCCGGCGATTGCGATAGCGAATTATTTATGCGATAAAAACAAGAATATCCAAATAGCTTTTGCCGGAACCGAAAAAGGAATAGAAAATAAACTTGTCCCCAAAGCGGGATATAAAATATATTATTTAAAAGTACGGGGATTCAATCGTAAGAAAAAAATTTCGTTTGCTAATATAGACGCTGCTGTAAAGGCGTTTACTTCACGGGTTGCCGCGAAAAAAATAATTAAAAATTATAATCCCGATGTTGTAGTGGGAACGGGAGGATATGTAAGCTGGCCTGTATTGTCTGTCGCGGCGAAACTTAAAATCCCGACTGTTATATTGGAAGAAAACGCTTTTCCGGGAGTAACGACCAAGGCTCTTGCAAAAACTGCCGACAAAGTTATGATAAGCTTTGAAGAAAGCAGAAAATATTTCAAAGACGGCATGAGCGATAAATACATATATACGGGAACTCCGGTAAAATCGGAATTTTTTAATGTAAATCATAAAGATGAAAAAAAAGAGTTAAGTCCCGGCAGGCCTATGATTATTTCAGTCGGCGGAAGCGGTGGGGCAGAAAAAATAAACGAAGTGCTGATAGATTTTATGGACAAATATTCAAAAAATAAAAATATAACGCATTATCATGTGACAGGCCCAAGAGGATTTAAGGAATACGGCAATTTGTTTAGAAGTAAAGGCCTTGGAGTTTACAGTAATCTTTATCTGAACGAATATATATATGATATTCATAAATATTATGCGGCGGCTGATATAATTATATGCCGTTCGGGAGCGGCCACTTTAAACGAACTTGCCGTTGTAAAAAAAACGGCGATATTAATCCCGTCGCCGAATGTGGCTGAAAATCACCAGTATAAAAATGCTGAAGTTCTTGAGAAACATAATGCCGCCGTAATAATAGAAGAAAAAGATCTGACAGCTGAGTCGCTTATAAAAAAAGTCGAAGAACTTACGTCGGATCCGTTTAAATTGCCGAATATGGGGCGTAATATCAGTAGATTTGCTTCTTATGATACGCTTGATAAAATATATGAAATAATTATGGGCTTGAAAAAATAAAAAACCGGAGGTGAAAAATATCATGGCGGCAACTGCGGTCAGAAAACCCGGAAGCGCGCAAAATCCCCAAAATTCTAAAAATAAATTAAAAATGAGAAAAGCCGGAGCGAAAATAAAAAATTTTTTGATTGCGGTTTTTGTGCTTGTTCTTGTGACAATAATATTTTTGTTTTTTACAAACCAATATTTTTTTAAAATAAAAAATATAAATATAAGCGAAAACGGTAAATATTCTTATGAAGAAATTTTAAAGGCAAGCGGAATATCTATGGGGGAAGAACTGTATGGCATAGACGTGAAGAAAGCGAAAACAAATATAAAAGAAATGCTGACTTATGCCGAGAGCGTGAATATAACGCGGCTTCCGCCGTCGACTGTTAATATAGAAATAAAAACCGAACAGGGATTTTACGGGATAATACTCGGGGGAGATTATTATATTGTTTCTGAAAAATTCAGGGTTATAGATAAAATAAAAATCATAAGCAACGGCGTTGCAGAATCAGATTTTGAATCCCCGGAGGGAGTTATAACGCTTGAAACAGACGCGATAAAAAAATGCTATCTCGGCGAAAAAATAGAATTCTCAGATGAAGATATATTTAATTTTTTAAAAGACATAATTGCTTTTTTTAAAAATAATAAAGATAACGCCGGTTCGATTTCAGAAATAAATAATATAGATATAATAAATAAATTTAACGTAGTCATGAATTACGGCGACAGGTTTTTAGTCAGGTTCGGGCTGTTTGAAAATATAGAGTCAAAAATTTTAAACACTTTTGAAATAATAAACGAACTGCCGGATTATGCCGAAGGGATAATTGATATGACCGAAGAGAAAACAGCTTCGTTCAGATACGATGAAAACGTCGCAAAACTATATAAATCTAATAAAAACAGGCGCGGTTAAATAAATTTATATAAAAAATAAAAAAAATTATTAAAAATTTTATAAAAGTGTTGAAAAATTAACAAAAAGGTATTATTATATATAGTAGTGATGTAAAACTAACAGTATTACAGTATTAATTTACGAAATCAGGAGGAAAATATATATGTCGTTTGAGTTAGAGGATAATTACGAAAGCGGAGTGAACATAAAAGTCATTGGGGTCGGCGGAGGAGGCAACAACGCAGTAAATCACATGATAAATTCAAATGTGCGCGGGGTTGACTTCATAGTTATAAATACTGACAAGCAAGTGCTTATACAGTCAAAAGCCGTTGAAAAAATCGCAATAGGCGAAAAAATAACTAAAGGCCACGGCGCGGGGGCAAATCCCGATATCGGGGTAAAAGCGGCTGAAGAGAGCGCGGAAGAAATATCGACGGCTATCAGAGGCGCGGACATGGTGTTTATCACGGCGGGAATGGGAGGAGGAACCGGAACAGGGGCCGCTCCGGTTATCGCAAAGATAGCCAAGGCTCAGGATATATTGACTGTGGGGATAGTCACAAGGCCGTTTGCTTTCGAGGGCCAGAGAAGAATGCAGCAGGCTGAGAAAGGCATTGAAGAACTCAGGCAGTATGTCGATTCGCTGATAGTTATACCCAATGAACGCCTGAAAATTACGTCGCAGGAAAAAATAAGCCTGCTAAACGGATTTAAAATAGCCGACGACGTTTTAAGGCAGGGGGTGCAGAGCATATCTGAATTGATTAATGTCCCGGGATATATAAATCTTGATTTTATGGATTTGGCGTCGGCGATGAAAAACGCCGGGTACGCCCACATGGGCGTAGGCAGGCACAAGGGCAAAGACAAAGCGGAAATCGCGGCAGGATTGGCCACTTCTTCGCCATTGCTTGAATCTTCGATAAAAGGCGCTAAAAATATAGTCGTAAATGTGACTACTTCACCTGATATAGGACTTGACGATATAGATCTGGCTTTATCAAAAGTACATACTGACGCTCACCCGGAAGCCGAAATAATATTCGGCGTCGCGTTTGACAACGAAATGGAAGACGAAATGAGCATTACTATAATAGCGACAGGTTTTGACGACGCTGATAATGATAATATGGGGACATCAGGTTTAAGCGGCTCATTTTCAAATCTGGACAGAACGAGAAGCTCTTATCAGCCAAACCAGACGACGGGCAGCAGCACTCCAAGAAGCGGAAACTCTCAAAGTTCCACGAGTGCCGGGCAATCCAAAAGCAATTCTTATGACAGATATGACAAATTTAATACAAAAGACAACGACAGCTTTTCTGCTGACGACGACGACATTGACGACTTTGACAGCGTCATGGATATTCTTAAATCAAATAAGAAAAATCTATATGACGAATAAAAATATTAAACATAAGCAATTAATAAATCTAAATTAAAAATAAAAGAGGATAAATTTTATGAATATAGAATTTTTAATACAAAAAAATAAAGGCAATGATCCGCTCCATGCAAGGTTTATATTTAACAAAGCTGGCAATATTAGTTTTAACGGGATTGACATAACGGCGGCGCTTTGTATGGAGAATAAAAAGTGAGGCTGACTAAACAGCTTACGCCGTTTATTTGATTTCGTTTTTGGTGCTTTTGGTAGAGGCGCGCATAGCGCGTCCGCGCGGAATGCCCGGTGGGCATTCCCTACAAATAAAATATTATTGCAGCTTTTAAATATAAACTTTGCGCCTTAATTCAGTAATTTTAAAATGTTAAACAGTATTGATTTAAAAAATTAAGGGGGACGCAAAGATTATGAAAACTGAAAATAATTATAAATATAAAAACCGGAATAAAATAAAACATAAAAACAAAAAATACTTGAAAGCCGAATCTCTTTTTCCGAAAGATTTGCTGGCAGAAATACAAAAATACGCGCAGGGAGAACTGATATATATACCCAAACCTAAAGAATCACGCGAGAAATGGGGATATTACACAGGGAGCAGGAATGTCATAGAAGAACGCAACACAGAAATATGCAGGCATTTTCAGAACGGCATGACAATCGGCAATCTTGCGGCAAAATATTTTTTATCAGTCGAGAGTATAAAGAGAATCGTGTATAAAAGCAAAACTTAATAAAAAAATCGTGCAGTTGAAAAAATAAATGCACGATTTTTGTTTTAACCGAAAAAAAACACTGAAATTTTATTTTGATAGAAATTCAATTAATCTTTTTTTATCCACTTCGGTTAACGCGCCGATTGGATTGAAGTTGTAAAATGCTGACAAATTTTGTGTAAGTCTTGTTCCTGTGTCAATGTATGACTGCTTATCAAGCCCTGACTGAGACCAGTTTTTAATTTCAAAATACTTAGCTTTGATTGCTTCGCTTTTATTCCCGTATTGCGTCGTAATCGGATAAATTCTCACGAGTGCGTTATCTAAAGCATACACAAGCACCGGGCGGCTTTTGCCTCCGTCACCCCACGAGATATATGCCATGAATATGTCATAGGGTTTCATTATCCGTTCACCGCCCAGTCATATAGTTCCGGGTGTAAATCCTTATCAATAATAAGATTGCCGTGTTTGTCTGTATTAAGCGTGTATTCTTTTGCAGGGGTTCTTTCAAGCGCGGCGACAAGCTGCTCATCAAGCGTGGGTTTCAAGCTCAGGCGAAACGGTAATCCCCCCGTTATTAGCGATTGTCGCAGAAACATATTAACCGCGTCGGTAACCGTTATTCCGAATTTCGCGTAAAGTTTTTCCGCTCCGGCTTTTGTTTCCGGGTCAATCCTGATATTCAGGTTTGCTGTTTTTGGCATAAAAAATCACCTCTTTCATGATTATTATACCACAACGCGAACGCAAATGCAATACATTTTTAAAAAAATAGTTTTGTCAAGATGTGAAACCCCTCCGTCGCTTCGCGACACCTCCCCTGTTAGGGGAGGCTTGGAGCAAATTCCTTGCCGCCCCTGAAAGGGGAGGGGGACCGTCCGCAGACGGTGGAGGGGTTGCTTTAAAGCTACTGCGTTTTTACCGTAAGAGTGTAGTCCATAGTGGTGTGCCAGCCTCCCTCGGCAACCTTAACATAATATTCTCCCGCAGGTAAATATGACGCTTTATCATTGGTGGATGTTTTTACAGCGCTTCCGTATGATTTAAATTCAAGAATTTTTTCATCATATTTTTTTGAAATAAATTGAATATTCCAATACTCAGTATTGCTGTCAATAAACTTATGTTCAAAATCAAGAATGATGCGGCTTGCATAAGGGAGAGTAAAATCGTAAGTTTCTACGCTATCTTCTTTATCAAGTCTGCCCTCGAATTTCTTTGTCTCTTTTGTTGCGGTTGCCGGTGGCGGCGCGGGAGTCACTGCTTTCTTGTCATTGAGTATTACCGTGTTAGTTTTCCCGTCCCAATCTACTTCTAATCCCAACGCCTCACCCACAGCCCGAACAGGAAGATATGTAGAACCGTTCAATATAAACGGGTCAACGGCATTACCGTTCGCGTCTTTAGGCGTTATTTGCTTTCCGTTTAGAGTGATTTTAATGTCATTGTAAGAAATACTGACAGTCTTTACAATCGGAGCGGCAAAGAAAGAAAAACGGATTACCACATACAAATTGAAAGAAAATGGAATTTGCAGCAGAACCGTCAAACGATTAAGAACAAATGGCAGCGTAGAAACAAAAACTCTCGATAAACTTTGCAACATTCTTGATTGTAATGTGGAAGATATTATAACTCATATTAAAATGGAAAATGATTGAATAAAAAAATCGTGCAGTTGAAAAAATAAATGCACGATTTTTTGTTTGTGATTTTATGAAAGCAACTGATATAAAAAGCTTATTTTGAACAGGACTTACTCAAAATATAAGTGTTTCTTTTGAATGGCCTGCCGTCAAAGGTTACGCAATCCTCGTTTTCCAGCAGCAACTGCATACCGAGCCTCTCTATCTCAC
>Ga0082212_10001041_pt1 | contig 40637 bp, 27 predicted proteins | sample TergutNt197P3_FD_71548 | JGI IMG/M metagenome (GOLD analysis project Ga0082212, IMG submission 71548) | Neocapritermes taracua P3 segment gut microbial communities from Petit-Saut dam, French Guiana - Nt197 P3 | ecosystem: Host-associated > Arthropoda: Insects > Digestive system > Gut ...
CGTATCTACGTAACTGCAAAAATACAAAAAAAAATTATAATGCAAACATTTTCAATACTTTTTTTAGACTATTACGTATTTTTATGAAAAGTTAGGGATTAATTGCAAATGATTAACCCTGTGTTTTGGAATAAAAAAAGCAAGCAGGTCAAGAAGCCTTGCCTGCTTGCTAATACTAAGGATTGCGGAGCGTATCCGCAATGATTCGAATGTTTACTGGGTTTTAGTAAACCGGATGTCAGCTACATAGATGACAGACTGAGCGTCTGCGTCATACGTAAAAGAACCGACAGCTTCGCGACCAAAATTAAAGCAAATCACCCTATTACGGCGATTGCCCTCTCCGTTTCCGGTCGTATTGATGTCATTGCCCCACCAGTTATTTCCATTCATGTCAACAGTTACTTCAACCCACTGGCCTAATTGTGCAGCTGTTGGGCCGAATGATAGGTCATCACCCCAGTTCTGTTGCCCATAACTGCTCTCTCCCCCGAAAGCCCACGTATAATTCATAATACGAAGCCTTGTTGGCAGGAATCGGGTATCAATGCCTGGCAATGCCATCATTTTGAATTTGATGTAACGATACTCCCGTGAATCGAACATGTATTGTGTAGGAAGTCCAAACCAGAATGTAGCGTTATTGCGCTCCATCACGCACTTATAGATGTTCTTGCCGTCCGACTGTATCAACTCATTCAGTTTCAAATCAACCGGTGCATTGTTCACCGTTTCGTTGGCAGGGTTCAGTCGTTTGATGTTGTCTCTGTCTTCTCGGGGCAGAAAGTCACCTGAGTAGGAAAGTCCTATGGTCCATGCAGCGTCTTGTATCACGCCATTGACAAAGAATTGCGGGGGCATAAATACTACATCTGGAAAATTATTAACCACCTCTACCACAGTGCCGTAATAAGGTTGTAAAGCAGCTTCCAATTTTAAACCCATGCGTCCGCCTGTCATAAAACGAATTTTGGTCACCTGACCGGCTTCGATTAAATCTACAAGCGTGGGAATACCGGAAATATTTATATCCGATTCCTTACGCACACCGCGCATGAAGGGTTGCCATTCTCCGCCGCCAATCTTAGATGTCACGTTGTTACGATCATAAGCCAATGTGGGTAAGGGAAGCCCTTCGCCTGTCAAATCCAATTCATTAACTGAGGGGAAATAGAACAAATCCTGGAATGACGTGGTATGCAATGGATAGGTTAATTTGGTTACCGAGGCCACAGCGGCAGGCGTAAAGGTAGTGATACCATTGGCATTCATGATGTCGCGTTCGGCAGGAATAAACGGGTCGGTACTGCTGGGCAACTGCGTTTGAAGGGTGCGGGTTACCGTTACTTCGTCCAAAAGTAAATCTCTTGTCGTATTACTCATTCTCGGTCGAATTTTGTGCGTTACATCAATACTGATATTAGAGGCAGGCGTAAAGTTAGAGGCAAAAAAGCGCAGACCGTTAACCGCTCCAGTTTGTGTCTGACCGGACACATCTTTGTACGACCAACTTAAGCCGTTATGTACCATATTCGAGTTAATAACGCTTGCTGGAAATTCAACCACCACCGAGGTGGAAGAACGCAACCATGAAGGACTGGGAAAGTTCATGTTATCAATATCGGTCTGGGTAAATGGGATGACGCCCATTTCCTTAGGCATGGAATAGTTTCCAAATTTATCTTCGGTATAAATCTTAAAGCGGTACATTCTCGAAATGTCAAGTCCCGTAATGTTCACCCACGAACAAACGGTATCATAAACGATCCTTACATTATCATATTCCACGACGGTTTTTACCGCTTTTCCCAATTTCATCTGCGAAGTGGGAATACGACCATATTTACTCAGGTCAAACTCTATGCGTTCGAATCCGTAGGATGCATAGATCGTATCGAATGCGGCAGGGTAAACGGTTTCTCCCGAATATTTTTCAATATTATCCATCTCGCCCACACATGACGTGGCAAACAGTGTTAGGACAACTGCTAAAAATAAAACAAAATTTCTTATCATATTTCAATTATTAAATTGTGAAACATAGCCTTAATTTGCTTTTTTACCATAAATAGTCAACTCCGACATACAATTGGCGTTTGTTGACGTATAATTCGTGTCGAAACAAGCCAGACATTCATAACGGAACCAACGGGTTGTCTTGGTATATTGCGGTTCTTGAGGAAATAGATAAGCCATATCTCCGGCTTCGCCCAGCAAGACATATTCCAGCGCGCTTACGCCGGTTGGTCTTGGCGTCATTTGCTCGGAACACAGCACCCAGTCCATCACCTCAGGGTCCTCATCGAAATAATACAGCCTGAAATAGCCGCAGTTTTCCGACTGGTAATATTGTCCTCTATCTGTGTTTTCCATATTACCGGAATGGCGTTGAACAGTAACTATCCTGCTTAACTGGTAATAATCTCCAAGATCAAGAATAATATTCCAAGGTATGTTAGCCCCCAGTGTTCTTCCTGCATAAGGCCCTTGCGTGTAAGAAGTAGGCGCGGTTGATCCGTTGTGTCCATATCCGCCTGTGTGGAAAAAGTTAAGGTTATTATACCGGTCGATGATCCCGTCGATAAGTTTAAACATACGTCCTTCCAAGTGATTTCCATACATGGCAGGCACCCACGTATTGAAGGTGTTTCCATTGCGCAGGACAACGTGCGTGTCGCCCGCATCCGGAAAATGCATGATGGTTTTGTCAAGCGGAGCGTCTTGTAATACGTAGATACTGCCGAAATCGATAGTTTCAGAACGATTACCATAGCGGTCTTCCACCCAGGCCTGCACTGCCACCGGCGTGGAAGGCCCGGTATTGACATTCTCGATAAAACGCCTGTCTGTGAGAGCGGCAGACGAGAAAACTTGAATCAAGTCGCGCTTTGTCCCGTTATCATCGTATTGAAACGCGGCATAAACATTCACCACTTGTTGAAGTTCATTTTCCCAATCAAATAGGAAGGAGCTGAAACCTTCTTTTAACTGGATGCTGTTCACCACCCGCGAGATCGCCGGTTCCATTGGCGTAACCTTAACAGGCACCTTTTCGGAATTGATGCCCGCGCGGTTGACGCCATACAGATAGACCGTATATTCCTTTTCCTGTCCGAAACCCACAACATCTAATGAATCCTTGAAGTACGACGAACTGAAAAAATAAGTATCACCTCTTTCGTTGGTATATTCGGCATTGACGCTCATTAAATTCTCATCGTCGGGAATCGTATAAAAAAAGCGGGCGCCGCCAAAGAGTGGCGCAAATGTGATATTGGTGGGCGGTTTGGTTGGCTTTTCGTCTTCTTTCGACGACATATAACGGTCTTGTTCCGTACATGCGCTAATACATATCATGGACAGTATCAGCCAAAATAAAACTTTTTTTGTATTCATATTTAAAGATTTAAAAAATTAAAGATTAAGATTACCATCCCGGATTCTGAACCAAATTCGCATTGGTATTTAATTCATCCAGCCGAATAGGCCATAAATAATCCGTAATGCCGAAACGGCGTGCTTGAAGATTGGGATTTAACACGAAGAAATCGTTAAAGTTTTCTCCCAGATAACTCCATCCCTGAATGGAAGTATTAAATTCGAAGTGAGCGCGTTTGTGGCGTTGCATATCCCAGAACCGGTGTCCTTCGAAGGATAGTTCGATACTGCGTTCGCGCAGAATGATGTCCCTCATTCCATCTTTCGTGGTGTGTTTATTGACGGTTTTTGCTAGCGCTGGATTGCTCCACACAGTTTCGACATTGGGAATACCCGCACGCGCGCGCACTAAGTTGATAGCGTCCCATACTTCTCTGTCGGGAGCATCTTTAATCTCGTTCAATATTTCGGCCTTCATCAAGTATAAGTCGGCTAACCGCAACAATGGATAAGGATAAGGAACTTGACGTTGCCATGCATTAGAGCGCGATTCGGGATGAGCAAACTTTTGAATGCCTACGCCGGAACAAAAGAAGTCGTAACTAACATTCGATTCGCGTCCACCCGGCGAATTTTGAAACATAACCGTAGGACAAACGTCGAAATGAGCGCGCCATAAACCTCCGGTAAAGCCAAGATTGGCATAAAAGCGCATTTCACGGTTTGCATACAGGTTGATAGTCTGAAAACCGGGTTGCATGATTCCGGCAATGTTCACAAATTCAGGTTCATCTATATTCGGTGTAATAAACGCTTCATGACGTCCATTGTAATTAAACGTTAAATCTTCATCTATTGGAAGACCGTTTTTGGTGTAGTAGCGTTCGGTCATTCGATAGGTAGCCGCCATCCATTGCCATGAATATGCAGCTGCGCCATAATCCCATCCTGTAATACCATAACGGTCACGCAACAATGTTGACAGACGTATATTAGTGGAACTCGATAAGGCGCCATCGCCACCGTAATTGATGTTCGACAATCCCCATATCAATTCGCTGTTCCATGGGTCAACAAGAACGTAACGTAAATTATAGACCAGCTCCATCTGGCTTGGATTTATTTCTGCTAATTTACGGTCGTTTCGCCAATCGGAATCATTCGCGTTTGTTTGAAAATACGTTTTATCCTTTGGATAGGTATATAACGTCTTATGTTCGACATTTGCGGCATTAATTGCTTCATTCACTGCCGCTAATGCCATCTCCCATTTTGCCTTGGTTTGTGCCGGCGTATCATCAACGGGGAAAAAAGGCTTTTTGTCGCGTGGATCAACAAAATCGGCATAAAACTCACGGTTGCCACTGTAGAACGGACTGGCGTAATACAACAAAACCCTAGCTTTGATGCCTTTGGCAACGACCTGATCAACCATACCAAGGTTCGTTTCCTCTCGGGCGGTAGGCAGGTCAGGGATGGCTTCATCAATCAATTTGACGATGTACTGGAAGGCATCCTCCACTTTATCACGATACCTGAACACAGCTTCGCCGGTTGCCTCGCCGGTTGCCGTGTTAGATTCAATAATGACTATCGGACCATAGTGACGAACCAACAGAAAATGGTAATAAGCTTTCAGGAATTTAACCTGGGCTATCCAGTCTCTTCTTTCTTCTTCTGCTATACCGCGTGTTTTGTGGATTTCTTCTAAAAATGTATTGCAGACACTTAAAGCTTCATATAGCGGTTTAGCGCCGTTGGTAGAACCGGTTCCTCTACTCGACCAGAAGTTTAACAGTGGACTGGTGACCGACTGTAACCCACGCATGATCCGTTCGCCTCGTAAGTTACCTGTATTATTCTGTACGTCATTGTCAATACGTCCGATCCATTCGTCGCCTAAGTTCCATGTGGTCGCATGTGTATCCAAATCGTTCGGTATATAATTATACACTTTGGCTAATGCATGAAATGCATCTTCTCTGAGTCTGAAAATATCATCTAAAGTGATAACATTATCAGGCACTACATTTAAATATTCCGAACAGGATGAAAGGAGTACGGAAAGCGTCAGCGCAAGTGAAAAAATATGACCCTTATTAATTAATTTATTAATTTTAGTATTCATAATATTTAAATTTTAATGTTTAAAAATCAAATTTAATGCCAATATTGAACCTTCGATTGAGCGGGTAAGCAAGACCTGACGACATTTCCGGATCCCACAGTTTAAACTTACTCAACACAAACAAATTTTCGATCATAAAGTAGATGCGCATATTCTCCACATATAATTTCTGTAATGATTTAACGCTATAGCCGGCTTCAATTTGTTTCATTCTCAGGAATGAGCCGTTACGCATCCACCATGATGAAGTCTGCGTATTATTATTGAGTGTATTTACAGAGAGACGCGGCCAGAAAGCATGTGGGTTGGGGGCTGTTTCGCTCCAATAATCTTTGGCTACAAGAGGTAGCGCATTGCGGAAATTTACAAAAGGAGCAATCGAGTTTGCATCAATGAATTTTGATACATGCCCGTTCCCTTGCATGAAGAACGAAATGTCGAAATTCTTATACCCAATCGAAGGGCCAAAGCCATACTGCATTTCAGGTACGCTGGGATATCCTATGGCAACACGGTCGTTCGAATTGACTACGCCGTCGCCGTTTACGTCCTTGTACTTGATATCGCCGGCCATATATTCGCCAAAGTCTTGTCTGGGCGAATTTTTGATTTCTTCCTGGTCGATAAACAAACGCTCTGCAACTAATCCCCATACCTGGTTAACGGGATAACCTTTCCTTCGTAAATAAATGTCGGGGTATAACCGTTCGTCAATATCCACGATTTTATTACGGCTATACGTGAAGTTGACCCTTCCCGACACCCAGAAATCTCTATTAAACTGATGATTGATATTTAATTGAGCGTCGAAGCCTTTGGTATCCACCTTTCCTACGTTACCCGATAGAGCGGCTGCAAGTCCAGCTGTTGCTGGGAAATTTTCGCGTGGCCAGTATATTTGTGAAAGACTTTCCGTAAAGTACTCTGCCTCAAGGCGAATTGATTCGTTCTTGAAAAGGCTTAATTCAATTCCCAAGTTGGATTTAGCTGTTTTTTCCCATGTTATATCAGGATTCGCATACCGATTAATTGAGTAACCGCCTGACGAATTCATAAAGTTGCTTCCAAAACGATAACCCAAGCCGTATGGATCGGTATTCTTTGTAATCTCCGACAAGTATTTGAAACGGTCACCGCGTCCGCCGATAGCGTCATTACCCGCTAAACCCCAGCTACCTTTCAGTTTTAACACAGGAATAGTACTTTTTAGATTATCAAAAAAAGTTTCGTTGGATATCAGCCAAGCGGCCGAAAAGGCAGGGAAAAATCCATAAATTTTATCGCCGGTAAACTTTTCAGAACCGTTATAGCCAAAAGTAAACTCAACGAAATAGCGTGTATCATAGTTATAGTTAGCGCGACCGGCGAGAACTAAATTCTTTTCAGGAAGCGTTTCATAGATGGATAAAGAACCGCCTCCATACAAATTTTCGGTCGCTGTTCCTACCAATTGAGCGGAGACGTTGTGAACGTCAAAATTACCTGCCCATCGAACGATTCCTTCAAAATAGAATTTGGCCGATGCGTCTCGGTTTGGAGAAACATTTCCCAAATAAATGCTACCTGTCGATTCATTGAGAGGAAACAAGACATAATCGCCGGTAGCCTGGTTAAAACTCTGCAACGCATAATAGTATGGATTGTATGAACGACGGCTGGAATACATACTGTATGTATCGCCTGATGCTCTAATAGAGGCTTCTAATCCAGGTAAGATAAAACTAAAATCCTGCCTCAGTAAAGCCTGTGCCGTGATATAGTTGGTGTTACGGTCTTCGTAACCGCTTACCATCTGTGCGTATGGATTTGCCTTAATACCTGAACCTGAAAGAATGGTGCTGCCGAAAAGGATATTTTCTTTATCGGCATTAGCGAGGTCAGGTTCATAGACAGGAGGAAAATCAACGGGATTGGAGTTCATTATAGTTGAAAAAAGACTGCTTGCCGTTGCATTAGGTCCTGTATAACGTTCAAAACGGGCTTGGATACGCGTCTCTAACGTAGTGGATTTGGTGAACTTAAAGGTGACATTGCTTCTCAACATTGTACGCACAATATTGATGTTGTTGTTGAAATTATTTCTTTTGTCCACTTTCAACAGTCCGGTTTCATTTTCTATGGTGGCTCCAACAAAGTAGTTGGCTACCTGTCCGCCACCTGAAATGTCAACACGGCCTTTCTGGTTCCATGTTCCCTGATTGAACATATCGCCATACCAGTCCACATTGGGGAAAATCATCGGATATTCGCCCCTTTCGGTCATCATAATCTTCTGGGCGTTATAATAAGCGCCTAAGGAAGGGTTACGGGTCAATTGGGCTTCGTTGTACAAATTCATATACGTGACCCCGTCTAAAAACTCTATACGCTGCGTTGGCGAAGAATAGTTCGCGTCGTAACGGAAAGAAACTTTGTTATTGCCTTCACGTCCAGATTTGGTAGTGACGGTAATGATTCCGTTAGCGCTTCGGGCGCCGTACATAACTGCCGCCGCTGCGTCTTTCAATACGGCGAAACTTTCTACATCGTCAACCTGCAAACGCGCAAATTCGTCTTTTGTCGCTTCGACGCCGTCAATCAGAATCAGTGGCTCTTTTGCATAACCGAAAGACGACACGCCGCGCACAAAGAACGAGGCATTGTCGGCGCCCGGCTCCCCGGTTGTCTGGAACGAAATAAGTCCAGGCACAGCGCCTGCCAAAGCAGTAGTTAAATTAGAGGCCGGAATACGCAAGTCCTTCGTATTAACCGCAGTAATAGAAGAGGTTATCGAACTCTTTTTCTGTTTAATAAAAGCCGCAACCACCACCTCATCCAACTGGGTTTCATCGTCGTACATGAGTACATCGAGAATGGTACGCGACCCGACAATCACTACTTGTGGTTTTTTCCCCATATAGGTAAAAACGAGCGAATCGCCGACGGATGCACTAATTTTAAACTCGCCGTTTATGTCGGTTGCATCGCCTCTACTCGTTCCCGGAATCCTAACAGATACTCCGGGCAGGGTTTCTCCATCACGTGCATCTTTTACCGTTCCTGATATATTCACTGTTTGAGCAAAACTCAGGGAATGGATGAGAAGGAAAATAAAAATAGTTAAAAATTTAAATTTCATTTTGTAGTTAATTAGTTTATTATTAATAATGTGATTCATGTTATACCTTAAAAAAGGAGTATTCTATGGAAGTGTGATGATCCAATGCAATATGCGACCGTAAACGCCAAGAATAAGTAGCGAAAGCTAACTCCTTCGCATCGTCACACGGAAAAACGTGCACCGCCCTCGTATTCGCATTCTCAAAATAATTGCAACATTCATAGTAAATTTAATAGTATTAAGCGAATTATTAATAAACGTATTAAATGTGAAAAAACGTACAAAGGTATTAATTTTTTTTAATATACAAAATTTTCTACATTTATTTTTAAAATTATTTGAAATTATTTTTTGTAGCGATTAAATATAGGAAGAAATTTTTGAAATGAAACTAATTCACTCGGATGAGATGGTTATGCCGGAGGTCTTCTCTTTCAAATAGTTGAGCGCTTCTTCGATGATGGTATCGATGTTTTTCAACTGGTCGCTTTCGGCGATATCCACTTTAATATCGGGGTCGATGCCGGATTCGGTAATCTCTTTCTGGGCGTTAAGCATCGGAGAAGATGAGAAACGAACGCTCCATCCGTTGGGGAGTTCGGCATGAAACGGCAATCCGCAACCCCCGCCGGTTCTATCGCCGATAACGGTGACCTGTTGAAACTGTTTCATCTTACTGACAAAGTCATTCGTAGCGCTGTAACAACTGCGGTTGGTCAGCAACGCCACCGGACGAAACCATTTAACTCGTTTCGATGGTTCTAATTTGATAGGATAGGGTTCGGAAAAATCATTATGACCAGGACCCGTTTTGTGCTGGATATAACCGACAGTCATTTTTTCATTGATGAAACGCGAGGCGATACGTTCGGAATAGGTTAATGTCCCGCCGGAATTGTTGCGGACGTCAAAAATCAACGCTTTACAGTCTTTGAAATGCAAAAACATCTCATCTAAATGCGCCTCGCCAACCACAATCGAAAAATTGCCATAGTAAACATAACCGATACTGTCCATCAGAATACGATACCTCAAGCCGCCGGCAATAAAATAATCCGTACCCATATATTGGCGATGAACCACCGAATTGAAATTGTCAGGATAATTCTCGTGCCAGTTCCAAAAACGCGAAACGTTGAAAGTCGAAATCAGATTCGTATGCCCGTCTTGTAGCTCGGCAAGCATCTTCCCTAAAACGTCAAACAGTTGATACCGGTCTAACGAATCGTTTATCTGAACGCTGTATTTATTATAGATCGCGTTCCAATCAATATTCTTGTAATCAAAAAAACAATAATATTCGTCGATCTGTTTCCATAATGATCGGAAATTGGTAAAAGGGTCTGACGTAAACTGGTCCTTTTCATTACAGGCGGAAAAGAGAAACCATACATTAATTATCAGGAGTATTTTTTTCATACGGCAGTCCTCCCCTAGTAATATGCGCTATTGAAGAGGTTGCGCCTTTTCATTTCGCGACCGCCAAAAGCGGCAAATTCTTTTACTAAACCAATCATAGCATTATGAGAGATGATATACCGGTCAATATGATTGATGTTGGTGGAATAATAAACGCCTGCATAGCCTGCACGAAAGGTGATGAAACGAACCGGGAAATCGAACATCAGATAATTCCGCATGGCAAATTTGTTATGAAACGAATTGAACTTCAATATTTCTGCCGTATTGCCGAGGCTAAATATCTCATAATAGGACTGTTCGTAAACCGGCGAGAAAAGAATCCCCGCAAATGGCGTTTCAAATTGATAGCGAATGGCCATTGGCGACCTCTTCGCGCGAAATTCATAGATAGCCATCACCGAAATATTCAAGTCGATATCCGCGTGTACTGTCATCGGGTTATTACCGTTGCGCGTATTGTAAACCATCCCTAACATACCGCGGGCGCTCCCTCCCGCTAAGATTTTGAGATAGGGATCAGGGACAAAACGGTAATGATAACCCAGCGAATAATCAGCAAAAGCAGACAGAAAATTAGCGCTTTTAGCGCCGTTCATCACTGACGATATATCAATGTTGACGATGTTCTGCCTCGATATTTTGTTATTAGCCATTTTAGTCAGCTGCATCCTTTCGTTCATAAAACGCACCCCCAGCCCGCCGTATCTTTCGCGAGAGAGATAGGTGTCTTTCATCATACACCCTCCTACCCCAACCAGCGTTCCTTCATTAACCGAGCGCAAGTTACTGTAATCAACCTCTTCTTTTAAAAGGCGCATTCCTGTCTCCTGCTCTTTCAACAAATCACTCCGACGAACAGTCGCGGTCTTCCTTTTTTCCTTAATATCCCTGCTTTCTACCGTATCTGGCTGGATCGTACCTTTTGACAAGGCAATGAGTAGCGAATCGGCCTTTTCATAGCTCATCTTACTTTCTTGCGCTAGTTCCTGCGCTTGTAGCAACCATGGCCAAAGCAGGCATCCTAACAATATTATCAGGACTTTTCTCCGTGAAACTCTGTGTTCTCCGTGTCTCTGTGCTGAAACATATTTCATGTTCTTTCTATGTAAAAAGGTACATCTGTCCATCCTCTTTCTGTACAGGCTGATCATCTGCGTTGCCTTCTTCCTTTTGAACATCTGTTACTTCAAAAGGTACCGGTTCCAGTTCGATGATACGGCTCACTTCATACGTCGTCACACGTTTGCCTTTCGCTTTATAACTTTTCACCCCGATAAACGATTCTACATCAATTACCAGTGGAATACGAAAATCGTCATTCCCTCCAAAAGTAACCTCAATACGCGGAAAATCATATCCGGAAAGCAAATATAAAGAATTCAACTCATTGTCACCCAAGAAATTCTGATGTCGGCTATTGGGTTCAAACTGGAATCGCTTTACGTATGGGAATTGTTGCTCGGCATCGTAATAGACGGCTGTCCAAATTTTATTGTCGTCAAAACGTTTGATCACTAAGATATTATTTTCGTAATGATTACTCAAATCAAAATTTGTCGTATAAAACTCGCCATTGGTAAGTATCACCAATATCAAGTCGTTACTAAAAAATTCGCCTAGCGCATCGCCGCGTCCGTCATAATTCAGGCGAAGCACATCGCGGTCGAACCACACCTGACGCCCTCCTAATGTAGAACTGCCTCTTTGTTTCAGATTAATTTTGTAAATATCCGCTTTTGTGATAAGATTACCTACCGAACCACGCCCTTTGATAGATATCTCGCTAAAATCTTTCTCGAAAGTCACCACTTTTTGTCGTAATTTTGGTTTCAGTATCACCTTTACTGTTTCGGCCTCCCCATTCGAGTTGGCGCTGAAATAGATTATTCGCGAATCGGGAGCGCCCTGTGTCACATCGTAGTCCTTGTCGCGTGTGATGCCTGTCACGGCAAAACGTTTGATATAGTTATTCCCTGTATTGCCGTCGCGATAGATAACATTATAAATTGTCCGGTTGTCATTTCGTTTGAAGATATTGACATACAGAATGTTTTGTCCAATAAATATTTTTTCGCTGACTTTGATGATCTTATAAAGTCCGTTTTTGTAGAAAATGATGACATCGTCAATGGGCGAACAGTTACATATATATTCATCGCGTTTCAATGCTGTGCCGATGAAGCCTTCTTCGCGATTGATATACAGTTTTTCGTTGGCTTCGATGACTTTTGTCGCAACAATCGTATCAAAATTACGTAGCTCTGTATGACGTGGATAGGCTGGCCCGTATTTTTCTTTCAACCCTTCGTACCACGCAATGGTATATTTTACCATATTTGCCAGATGCAAATTGGTGCGTATGATTTCGTCTTTTATCCGAGCTATCAGTTCGTCCTGATGGTCTATATTAAACTTCAGAATACGCCCCATCTTAATTTCCATCAATCGCAGGAGGTCGTCGCGGGTCACTTCGCGTATTAAATCCGGTTTATACGGTTCAATCCGCTTATCGATATAATCTAAAGCGTCATCTAATGAGGTAGCATTCTCAAATTCTTTGTCTTTATAAATACGTTCAACAATAAAAATACGCTCCAGCGATGTGAAAAACAGTTGTTCTTCCTGCTCATGTTTGTGTATTTCCAACTCTTGCTTTAGCAGTTCAAGTGTTTGATTAGCGGAAAAACGCAAAACATCGCTCACCGTCAGGAAGCATGGTTTATTGTCTTCAATAACGCAACAGTTTGGTGAAATGCTAATCTCGCAACAGGTGAAGGCATACAGGGCATCTATTGTTTTATCCGACGACACGCCCGTCGCCAGATGAATGATTATTTCAGCATCACGCGCTGTGTTATCGTCTATTTTCTTGATTTTTATTTTCCCTTTGTCATTGGCTTTTAATATCGAATCAATCAGCGACGAAGTGTTAAGTCCAAAAGGTATTTCGGAGATGACGAGCGTCTTGTTATCTAACTTGTTAATTTTCGCGCGAACTTTTACAGAACCGCCCCTTTCGCCGTCATTGTACCGCGAGACATCTATCGACCCGCCCATCTTAAAATCGGGATACAAGACAAACGGTTCGTCTCTTAAATACGCAATAGCAGCATCAATGATTTCATTAAAATTGTGCGGGAGAATTTTCGAGGTAAGCCCTACGGCAATCCCCTCTGCGCCTTGCGCAAGTAACATCGGAAATTTGACCGGTAACGATACAGGCTCCTTATTACGACCATCATACGACAACTTCCAAACAGTTGTTTTCTGGTTAAACAGTACTTCCAAAGCAAATCGTGAAAGACGCGCTTCTATATAACGCGACGCAGCAGCTCCGTCGCCAGTCAGGATATTTCCCCAGTTTCCTTGACAATCGATAAGCAAATCTTTCTGTCCCATCTGCACCAGTGCGCCCTCAATAGATGAATCGCCATGCGGATGAAACTGCATCGTATGCCCCACGATATTAGCTACTTTATTATACCGTCCGTCGTCAAGCATCTTCATCGAATGAAGGATACGGCGCTGAACCGGCTTAAATCCGTCATTGATATGCGGCACCGCGCGATCGAGAATCACATAGGAAGCATAATCCAAGTACCAGCGCTGGTACATCCCAGAAAGCTGATGCGCGCCATCCCCGGTGCCCGGAACTATATATCCCGAATAGGACATCTTTTGCGTTTCGTCTTTTTCTTCGACTTCTCCTTCAATATCTGATTCCTGTTCCTCTAAACTATAATTATCCGTGACATCCTCGTTGTCAGATACATCCGGAATAATATCTTTATAATCAGTCATAACCTTATTTAATGCGATATTTTCACATGAAAAATCCGACAAATGTAGATAAAAATTTTGAAATCACACACAGACGGATAAAAATTGAGCGCAGTCGACAGCCACTTTCATTGCATAAAGTCATTGTTAAGTCTTTTTGAAGTATTGTGTCCCCCTTTGTTCGGACAGCTGGCTAAGGATTGTTAGACAATAAATTTCAACTTTTTCTTTTCAGAGAAGAGGTGAAATTACCCCTTCTCCCGAAAAGTTTTTTTGTTTCCAAACGCAAAGATACGGCACATTTTAATAATTAACGCAACTATGTTAAAAAAATATAAATTACTCCGGCTATGCAGCGTTTTTTGATACTATTGCATCCATATGAATGTAACTAAATCAAAAACAAAAACACTTTTTTTAGTACAAAAAGATTTTAATAAAAGATAGCAGAAACCATGGGTGTAGTAATTTCAAAAGGTAAAAGGATTGAAATAAAGTTATTGTAAAAACAAAAGTATTAAAAATGGTGGTACAGAATCCCGACAATGAATAAACACATTGCCGGGATTTTTCTTTGGAACAAACCCATTTGAACCCATTGGTAGAAGGACTCCTGCTAATTCAAGCGGATGATATTTTTAACCCCTTTGACGCCCTTCAGCTTTTTCATCAGTAAGGTCAGTGCGGCTGTGTCGGATATGATTATGGTAAAAGTACCCTGAAAGAGGCCGTCCACAGCATCTATATTAATCGAACGTAACGAGACATTGTTTTCTTTGCTGATGACGGAGGTGATGTTTGTCACGATACTGATGTCATCATTACCGATGATACGTAAGGCGACAGTATAACCGCTGGCGCTCTTCCCGCTCCATTCCGCAAGGATGATCCGGTAACCAAAACGGCTGCGCATCTCCGCTGCATTCGGACAATTCATTCGATGAATTTTGACGCCTTGCGTTGACACAAAACCGAATACCGGATCGCCGTAAATCGGGCTACAACACTTGGCTAATTTGTAATCGATGCCGGTCAGGTTTTTGTCAAGTATAAGGATGTCCTGCTGGGTCGTGATTTCTTTGGCTTCGATAGTGGCGACAAAGGTCTCGGCGCTTCTTATCTCCGGGTGTTCGGGCTGTTCTTTTTCTTTTTGTTCAAGAGCCACACACTCGTCGATAACCGTATTGATATCTATTTTTTCATGGGCGATGTCGATATAAAAATCGGTCACCGTTTTATACCCTTTTTTCTTAACATACCGCATGAAGGTGGATTCATCAATATCGACTTTACGATTTTTGATTCGACGTTGCAGTTGTTCTTTGGCTAACTCGGCATTTTTTGCATATTCTTCGCGAAGCGCCTGTTTGATTTTGGAACGCGCTTTGGATGTGGCGACAAACGACAGCCAGTCGCGTTTCGGCGTCTGTGCAGGCGATGTTATGACCTCGATTGTGTCGCCGTTGTTAAGTACATGCTTGATAGGTACATTTTTACCGTTTACTTTGCCCGAGATACAGCGACTTCCAATTTTTGAATGGATAGCAAAAGCAAAATCAAGAACGGTTGCGCCTTTGCTTAGTTTTAGCAAGTCGCCGTTTGGCGTGAAGACATAAATCTCGTCTTTATATAATTCCATTTTAAACTCTTTCATCAGGTCCATAGGTGTCGAACCTTGAATCTCAAGAACGGCGCGCACATCGGACAAGAAATCGTCCAATCCCTTTTCACCTTGCGCCCCTTTGTATTTCCAATGGGCGGCCAACCCTTTCTCGGCGATCTCGTCCATCCGTTGCGTGCGAATCTGCACCTCTACCCATCGATTTTGCGGCCCTAAAACGGTGATATGCAGACTTTCGTAGCCATTTTTTTTGGGTACCGACAGCCAGTCGCGTAAACGTTTTGGGTTGGGTTGGTACATGTCGGTAACGATGGAATAGGTATGCCAGCAGTCGGCACGTTCCTTGTCGGGGGATGAATCAAGGACAATCCGTATAGCAAACAAATCGTAAATCCCTTCGAAATCAACTTTTTGTTTTTTCATTTTGTTGTTTATCGAATGGATAGATTTGGTTCTTCCCTTGATGTCGAAAACCAATCCCGCTGTTTTTAATTTTTCCTTGACAGGTTCGATAAAATGAAAGATATAGTCGTCGCGTGAACGTTTTGTCTCGTTCAAACTACTCTTGATATAATAATATTGAGTAGGATCTAAATATTTGAGAGCCAAGTCCTCCAGTTCTCTTTTTATCTGATATAACCCCAGACGGTGAGCTAAAGGGGCATAGAGATAGGTCGCTTCGGTTGCCAAACGGACGAGGTCTTTTGTTTCGGTGATGTCTTTTCCCATTCGCATCATACATAAGCGCTCGGCAATCATTATCAGGATGACACGTGCATCTTCGGCAAAGGAGAAAAGCAAATGATGGAAGTTTTCCGAATTGACTGCCGTGTTACGTGCATAAAGATCGGACGTCTTGAGTAAACGGTTGATCATCAACGCGACATCAGATTGAAAACGTTCTTCCACCTCCTTTAGCAGGACGTTTTTTTTCATCACCGGACAGTAGAGGATAAGCGCAAGAATGGAAATACGTTTTAATCCGATCATTTTTGTAGCGATCAGCACTGTCTCAATGTTACGCAATAACCCGTTGATACCATTTTTATCGCGGCCATAACATACGTTTACGTCGATCTTCATGAGCAACTGACGTAACTTAGATAAATCCTCTTTTTCAAGGATTTCGTCAAGTTCTTTCCGTAATTCCTTGTATTTTATGTAAAAAAATTTCCTTTCTACATTGGTAAAAAAGCTGCCGGATCCGTTTGCTGTCATATCGTTTTTTTAATGAATGAGATTGTAAAAATACTTTTTTTTTACAAGCCACAAAAAAAATCAGACAAATTTTATTATCTTTGCTGCAAAATATAGAATATTATGTTAATACCAAATGATTTAACACAGATTAAAACAAAGAATTTGACAGAAGCGCAGATGGAAGAGCAACTGGCGTTTTTTGTCAAAGGGTTTCCGTTCCTTGAAATCAAATCAGCTGCTACAGTCGAAAAAGGTATTATGCGCTTGTCGGACGAACAGCAGGAAGGCTATATCCGATGCTGGGAGGAGTACCTGTCAGGCGACAGAAAAATTCTAAAATTTATTCCGGCTTCCGGCGCTGCCAGCCGTATGTTTAAAGATTTATTTTCCTTCTTGTCGTCCTCAAACGATACACCAACGACGGATTTTGAAAAAACATTCTTTGACGGCATCACCCATTTTGCATTTTTTACTTCGTTGAATGATTGTTGTTTAGCGAATGAAGGGAGGTCTATCTCCGCTCTTGTTGCCGACGGAAAGTTTAAGCAAATAGTATCTAACCTATTGGATAAGAAAGGATTGAATTACAGTACACTACCTAAAGGGTTATTAGTTTTTCATAATTACCCGGATGGCGTGCGTACAGCGATGGAAGAGCATTTGGCCGAAAGCGCCCTGTATTTGAAAAATAACAGTGAATGTGTTTCTCTCCATTTTACAGTATTACCAGAACATCAGCCTCTTTTCGAACAATTTATTGAAGCGAAAAAAACGGCCTACGAAAGATTCTTTAGCGCAAAATTCGATGTTACTTTTAGCGCTCAACATTCAAATACCGATACAATAGCTGTTGACATGGATAATACTCCGTTTCGTGATATAAACGGACAGTTGGTTTTTCGTCCGGGCGGTCATGGCGCATTAATTGAAAACCTGAACGATTTGGATGCAGATGTTGTATTTATTAAAAACATTGATAATGTGTCGCCGGATGCGTTCAAAGAAGCTACGGTACGGTATAAAAAAGTGATTGCCGGCGTGCTTGTCGCACTGCAAAAAAAGATATTCGACTATATCAGGCTCATTGAAAGCGGCGACTATTCACACGAACAAATCGAAGAAATGATATATTTTCTGCAACGTGAACTTTGCATTAAAAATCCAGAAACAAAATATTTAGAAGATGTAGAGCTGATTCTCTATATCAAACATAAATTGATGCGCCCCTTACGCATTTGCGCAATGGTGCAAAATGAAGGCGAACCTGGGGGTGGACCTTTCCGCGCTTTCAATGCTGATGGGACTATTTCGCTGCAAATATTGGAAAGCCAGCAATTAAACATGGATAATCCTGTGGTAGCGAAAGCCTGCGAACAAAGTACGCATTTTAACCCTGTCGATCTAGTGTGCGCGTTAAAAGATGTGAAGGGTAATAAATATAATTTATCTGATTATGTGGACAAAAACACCGGTTTTATCTCGGAGAAAAGTAAAGATGGCCGTTCACTGAAAGCGCTCGAGTTGCCAGGTTTATGGAACGGCTCCATGAGCGACTGGAACACCGTCTTTGTAGAAGTCCCGATTGAAACATTCAACCCCGTCAAAACTGTGAACGACCTACTTCGCCCGCAACACCAGTAGGAAGCGCCACGGGGTATTGTTATTTACATTTTTCTATTTCAAAATAATGATTTACTTTGCGTTGAAATAATCTCATACATTAAAATGAATACAAAAATCAATAGCAAATCAGGGGCTATAGAGCCAACACTCATACGTTTTGATTGAGCGATAAAACGTCTGTTACACCAAAAAGCCATTTATACCGTATTAGAAGGTTTTTTAACCATATTAATGACCGAACAGGTTGTTGAAATTATCAGGCGGAGTAAGACAAATATGACATTGTCAAAAAAGCCGTAATATTAAGGACAAACTTCAAGTGATTTTGTTAATTCCTCACGCCAGTCGGAGGCGTTTTTAACCAAGATTGTCTGAAAACCACAGGCGCTTGCGGCTTGGTTATTGCGTTCGCTGTCTTCAATATAAAGCGATTCGGCAGAGTCGATGCCCGCATCCTCAATCATCATACGGAATATTTTCAAATCGGGTTTTGAGCATTTCATCTGGTATGAGAGATATATTTTGTCAAAATAATCCGTAAAAACATCTCCGAATGGGGTAAATCCCGGAGAACAAGCCCATCTGAATATGATCGGATTGTTGTTTGTCAACAAAAAAATCTTGAGGCCTTTTTTTCGTAAATTCGACAGGTATGCGAGTTTGAAGGCAAGCGGCGGGTTAATGATGCTGCGCCAAGCGTCTTCAATTGCTTCGCGGGGAATAGGTTTGCCCACATGTTCGCATAACAGACGACAAAATTCATCGGTGTCGATGTTGCCGTTTTCAAAATCAAAAAATATTCCATGATGCCTGTAAGTGCTAATGAGATTGTCGGCATCGCTGACGCCTATCGTCATAAAATTGCGTATTGCACGCTCACGCTGCAAATCAACCAGTACACCTCCCATGTCAAAAATTACGTTTTTTATCATCTTATTGCTACCAATATTGTGTCGGTTGCTTCCTAATTAATTAGCGAGTGAATAACTAATCCTGAACGTAACTTGGGTTCGAACCAGGTGGTTTTGGGAGGCATGATATTACCTGAATCGGCGATGTCGATAAGTTGTTTCATTGAGACTGGATACAGTGCAATAGCAACTTTCATCTCCCCGCTGTCCACTCGCTTTTTCAACTCCCCAAGTCCGCGTATTCCGCCCACGAAATCAATTCGTTTGTCGGTTCTCAAATCTTTGATTCCTAAAATTTTATCTAATATTAACAGGGAAGAAACAGTCACGTCTAATACGCCTATGGGGTCATTGTCGTCGTACCGTCCCGGTTTAGTAGCGAGGGCATACCAGATACCGCTCAAATAGACGGAAAACTCATGAAGGCGTGTTGGTTTGTATATTTCTGGGCCTATCTTTTCTACTTCAAAATCGTCGGTCAGTTTTTGAAGAAACTCATCGTCCGAAAGTCCATTGAGGTCTTTCATTACACGGTTATAGTCGATGATCGTCAACTGGCTGGCCGGAAAACAGACAGCCATAAAAAAATTATACTCTTCATCACCTTTGTGAACTGGATTTTGCATCGCTTTTTCGTTTCCAACAAGCGCAGCGGCCGCCGATCGGTGATGTCCGTCGGCGATATAGAGGGCAGGCAGTTCGGCAAACAATTCGGTGATACGTTTAATGTCGGCATCGTCATTGATAATCCAAAATATATGGCGGAACCCGTCTGTGTCCGCTGCGAAATTATATTCCGGCGCTCCAGAAATATAACGGGCGACGATGGCGTCCAGATCGGGTTGGTCGGGATAAGCAAAGAAAACCGGTTCGATGTTGGCGTTATTAATACGTACATGTTTCATACGGTCTTCCTCCTTGTCTGGGCGGGTCAACTCATGTTTTTTGATCTTTCCTTCCATATAATCGCCCACGTTAGCACAAACGACCAACCCGTATTGGGTACGGCCATTCATGGTCTGTGCATAAACATAGTATTGCTCTTTTTCATCCTGAACAAGCCACCCTTCTGCCTGAAACCGATTAAAATTTTCCACCGCTTTCTCATACACTTTCGGCAAATGTTCGTCGGTACCCGCCGGAAAATCAATCTCCGGTTTGATGATATGATAGAGCGATTTCTCATTACCTGATGCTTCAACACGTGCTTCATCGGAGTTAAGCACATCATACGGACGCGATTGTACAGCCCCAACTAAGTCCTTAGGAGGCCGAATCCCTTTAAAAGGTTTTATTTTCATGATTGTATAATTGAATAAAAAATACTCCCTCCAATGGGAGGGGGAGGTTTCTTCTCAATTCACCTGAAAGGTTCTGTCGCCTTCTTTCAGGAACTTGACGATCTGGTTAGCGGCGGCTATGCCGGCATTGATATTTGCTTCGGATGTTTGAGCTCCCATTTTTTTAGGGGTACTGAAATAGCGTCCGGCAAATTTCTCTGACATCTCAGCGTGATTGCCCGGCATGACGTCGGACATATAACGAAAGTCTGCGCGTTCTTCCATCACTTTTGCCAGATCGGCTTCGTTGATGACCTCTTTTCTGGCGGTATTGATTAGCATCGCTCCTTTTGGCATTGTTGAAAGCAAGGCATAGTTAATCGAATTTTTTGTTTCCGCAGTAGCCGGAATGTGAAGCGAGATATATTGACATGTCTTGTAGAGTTCTTCGGCAGAAGCTATTGCTTTCACGCCATCGTTTTCGATAGATGCCGCTGGATAATAAGCATCGTAAGCATAGATGTCCATGCCAAAACCTTTGGCTATACGGGCGACATTACGTCCTACGTTACCATACGCATGAATACCTAATTTTTTACCCATCAACTCCGTCCCTGACGAACCGTTGAGAAGGTTGCGGATGCCATAGACCATCATGCCTAAGGCGAGTTCTGCTACTGCATTTGCATTTTGTCCCGGTGTGTTCATTACGCAAACATTGTGGGCGGTAGCGGCTGCGAGATCAACATTGTCGTATCCTGCGCCTGCGCGTACCACGATTTGTAATTGCTTGGCGGCATCCAACACTTCGCTGTCAATGATGTCGCTACGGATGATGATAGCGTCCACATCTTTGACTGCTTCTAATAACTGCGCTTTTTCGGTATATTTTTCCAATAGCGCCAATTCCATTTCCGCGCCTTCAATGGCTTTACGGATTCCATTTACAGCAATGGCTGCAAACGGTTTGTCTGTTGCAATTAATATTTTCATACGTACATTTATTATTATTTATATTTCGGTCGTATGGAACTCGCATGTTCATTTACTTATGTGTATTAAGGTACATGCTCGTTTCATAAATATATATATAAGTTATAAAAAATTGAATATTCGAGTAAATGAATTTTCAATTCATTCTCTCAAACGCTTGCATGACTTCGACTAATGCCTTCACGCTTTCGAGAGGTAGCGCGTTATAGGTAGAGGCTCTGAAACCGCCGACGGAACGATGGCCATTAATACCAATCATTCCGGCTTTCTTTGCGAATGAAGCAAATTCGGTTTCCAACTCTTTATATTCGTCGTTCATGATAAAGCAGATATTCATCAGCGAGCGGTCTTCGGGCGCTGCTGTACCTTTGAACAGCTTGTTACGGTCGATTTCGTCATAGAGGACAGCCGCTTTTTCTATGTTTTTCTTTTGCATGGCGGCAATACCTCCCAGTTCCTTGTACCATTTCAGCGTTTGCAAAGCGGCGAAAATTGGCACTACCGGCGGCGTGTTGTACATCGATTCGTTGTCCACATGAATCTGATAGTTCAACATCGAAGGGATTGGGCGACCGGCTTGTCCCAGTGCGTCTTTACGTACAATGACGACAGAAACGCCCGATGGAGCCAGGTTTTTCTGAGCGCCTGCATAGATGATGTCGAACTTTGATACATCCAACGGACGCGAAAAGATGTCGGATGACATATCTGCCGCCATCGGAATATTTACTTGCGGTAGCTCTTGTAATTGTGTTCCGAAGATGGTGTTATTGGTAGTGATATGGAAATAATCCGAATCATCCGAAACGGCGTAGTTCTTAGGGATATAACAATAATTTTTATCTTTTGATGAGGCGACGACTTCTACTTCGCCGAAAAATTTAGCTTCTTTGATAGCTTTTGACGCCCAAGTACCTGTGTCAAGGTAGGAGGCTTTCTTTATTAGAAAATTGTAAGGAACCATACAGAACTGCAAGCTGGCGCCGCCTCCAAGGAAAACGACATCGTGAGTCGATGGTACATCTAATAATTCCTTCACCAAATTGCGCGCTTCGTCGCAAACGGCAATAAACTCTTTTCCTCGGTGTGATACCTCCATCAGCGAAAGGCCGGTGTCAGCGAAATTAAGTATCGCTTCTGCTGTGTTCTGTACTGTGTAATCACTCAAAATTGAGGGACCTGCAAAAAAATTGTGCTTCTTCATTTTTATAAAAATTATGTAAATAAAACGCAGCAAAGGTAGTAATTTTTTTACTTTACGCGCCAAAAATGCAATGAAAAGTTTTAAACACCTATAAAATAAAAAAAATGCGTATTTTTGCAGGTTGTTTTGCAACACAGGTTAAGAAAATAACTGAAGATGATAAATTATTGCACGCATGTTGAGACAACAAAGCCGTCTTTTAGTGTTAGCTATAAAGACCGGTTGATGTTTATGGGGTCATGTTTTGCGAATCAGATAGGGACGCAAATGAAGGGACATGGATGGGACGCTTGCGTCAATCCGTTTGGGGTTTTGTATAATCCGTCATCCATCGCAATAGGCTTGGAACGTTTGCTGAATCCAGTGTCTTTCAAAGATGAAGATTTGTTTTCTTATCAGGGGTTATTTCACAGTTTTATGCATCATGGCAGTTTTTCCGACAACTCGGTTACTACCGCACTTGACAAGATCAACAACGCCTTATCCGATGCAGCCTCCTATCTATCAACCATTTCCTGCTTAATCATTACTTTCGGCACAGCATCTGTTTATCGATTGAAAAGTGATGGCGAGACGAGCGCCAATTGTCAGATATTACCGATGACTTACACAAAAAACGATGGCCAAACGGTAGCTAATTGTCATAAATTACCGGCAGCGTACTTCGACAGGGCTTTGTTGACAGTCGATCAAATCGTGCAAGAATGGTCGGTTTTACTTGAAAAGATACGGTCGGTTCATGCTTCGTTGAAGATGGTCTTTACCGTCAGTCCGATCCGTCACTGGAAGGATGGCGCTCATGCAAATCAAATCAGTAAGTCGATCCTCTTATTAGCACAGCAGGAACTAACAGAAAATAATGCCGGATGGGTATCCTATTTTCCTGCGTATGAACTGATGATGGACGAATTGCGCGATTATCGTTTTTATGCCGATGATATGTATCATCCGTCGAGGCAGGCTGTAGAGTATATTTGGGAGCGATTTTGTGATACATACTTGGATGTCAGCACAAAAGATGCTTTAAAAGAAGTGGATTCAATTTGTCGTGACATTCAGCACAGGCCTTTTAATCCTGTTTCCGAAGCTTATAAACAGTTTTTAAACCAAATATTAACAAAAATTTATCGATTAAAAGAGAAAAACCCGTACATTTGCATGTCAAAAGAAGAAAAGGTGATAATAGAAAGGTTACAAAATATCTCATGAACTATTCGATAATAGAAATAGCCGACATTATAAAAGCATCGTGTCATCACATTCAGGACATGCAGATAGCTTATTTACTGACCGATAGCCGAATGGTTTCCGTGCCGGAGCATACTTTGTTTTTTGCCTTTCAAACCAAAACCGGCGATGGTCATAAATATATCGGCGAGCTGTTCCGGTTGGGCGTGCGTAATTTTGTCATTTCAAAGGAGCTACCTGAGTTCGAACAGATGGAGGAATCAAATTTTCTGTTGGTGAAAGACTCCTTGAAAGCCTTACAGCGGTTGGCCGAATTTCACCGCAGGCGTTTTACTATACCGGTGATAGGGATTACGGGGAGTAATGGCAAGACGGTTGTCAAGGAGTTGCTGTACCAGTTGTTACATACCGATTTCAACATTGTACGTTCGCCGCGAAGCTATAATTCGCAAATTGGCGTCCCGCTTTCTGTGTGGGAAATGAATGAACAGCATACGCTTGGTATATTCGAGGCCGGCATATCGTTTCTGCACGAGATGGACGCGCTACGTCCGGTAATTGAGCCTACTATTGGTGTGATCACCAATATTGGAGAGGCGCATCAAGAAAATTTCATTTCAGCAAAAGAAAAATGCGTGGAAAAATTATCACTTTTTTTCGACAGCGATGTAATCATCTATAATGCAGATAATAAGTTGATCGAACATACTTTAGAAGCAATGTTTCTTTCTCATAAAGCGGTTGGATGGAGTAAAACAGATGCGGATGCCGCCCTTTTTGTAAATAAAATAGAAAAGAGTAAAACGACGACACAGTTACGTTGTACAATGATGGGTATAACGCACGAGTTTACCATTCCCTTTACCGATGATGGCTTCATCGAAGATATTATCCATTGTATGGCGGTACTGTTTTACCTGAAACCATCGGAGGTCATTCGCAAGAATGGTGTTTTTGCGTCGCTTGAGCCGGTGGCAATGCGTCTGGAAGTTAAACAGGGTATCAATGGCTGCCAACTAATTAACGACACCTACAATTCGGACGTTAATTCATTGTCGGTAGCGTTGAATTTTCAACAGAGCAGGAAGGTAGGGGTAGCGTTGAAAAGTACGGTTATCCTTTCCGACATTCTTCAGTCGGGCGTGCTTGCCAAAGTGTTATATGCGGATGTAGCTGAACGCCTAAATCGCAAAAATGTAAATCGTATTATCGGCATCGGCCCGAAAATAAGCGCTCATGCGGCTTTGTTTGATCGGATGGAAAAGACTTTTTTCCCTTCTACAGAGGCTTTTATAACTCAATTTAAACAGATACCTTTCAGCGACGAACTGATACTCATAAAAGGTTCCCGTTCGTTTCATTTCGAACAAATAACAGATCTTTTAGCGAGAAAAGTACACGAGACCATTCTGGAAGTCAATTTAGATGCGATCATTCATAACTATAATTATTTTCGGTCGCGACTTCGTCCAAAAACAAAAATAGCATGCATGGTCAAAGCGTTCGGCTATGGAGCAGGCTCCTTCGAAATAGCAAAAACACTGCAGGAGCATCACTGCGACTACCTGGCAGTCGCAGTGGCCGACGAAGGTGAAGAGTTGCGCAAAGAAGGCGTGTCTATTCCGATCATGGTGATGAATCCAGAGATGCATAGTTTTAATGTTTTATTCGATCACCGCTTAGAACCTGAAGTATATAGTTTTCGGTTGCTTGACGCTTTAATCAAGGAAACAAAGCGTCGCGGCATCACTTCGTTTCCAATTCATATCAAGATAGATACGGGGATGCGCCGCCTCGGATTTGAACTGGAAGATATTCCCGCGTTAGCCCGTCGCCTGAAAAGACAAAGCGGCTTGACGGTTCGCTCGTTTTTTTCGCATCTGGCAGGGAGCGAATCGCCTGACTTGGACGATTTTACCCAACATCAACTGGAATTGTTTACGCAGGCGGCTGACACATTCGAAGGCGAATTAGGCTATCCGGTTCTTAAACATATCCTTAATTCGGCTGGCATCGAGAGATTCCCTGATTATCAAATGGATATGGTTCGTCTGGGCATATCGCTTTACGGGGTCAGCTCGGCGGACGTCGCCAACGATTTGCATTACGTATGTTCACTAAAAACGATCATACTTCAGATTCGTCTCGTCCCCGAAGGCCAGTCGATTGGATATGGGCGAATGACATTTGTAAAAAGGGATTCAACGATAGCCATTCTCCCAGTCGGATATGCCGATGGATTGAACCGTCTTCTAAGCAATGGAGTAGGCGAGGCGCTTGTTGGAGGCAAACGCTGTCCGGTAGTCGGTAATATTTGCATGGATACCTGTATGATCGACATTACCGGCATCGAAGCAAAAGAAGGCGATCCGGTCATCCTTTTTAATGAAGAACTGACAGTGAGCGAGGTAGCTATAAAAACGAACACGATTCCCTATGAAATTCTGACCTCTATTTCACCACGTGTGAAGCGGATATATTATAAGGAATAACTGTCCGCAAATTAACACAAATTTTTAATCTGAAAAGTCGAGAACTATGCTCATAAAGATTTACCCGGAAAATACCAATGTAAAAGACATCGGCAAGGTCGTGAAGGTTTTACAGGAGGGCGGCTTGGTGATTTATCCGACCGATACCATGTATGCAATCGGCTGCGACGCGCTTGATGTGCGAGCGGTTGAAAATATTTGCCGGTTAAAAGGGGTCAATCCTGAAAAGGGTAAATTTTCAATAATATGTTACGATCTGTCGAATATCAGCGCGTATGCGAAGGTCAATAATGCTGTCTTTAAATTGATTCGTGATTATCTTCCCGGTCCTTTTACCTTCATCTTACCGACAAATAGCGGACTACCTAAGCTATATAAAAAACGAAAAGAGGTAGGTATCCGTATGCCCGACAACCCTGTCATCCGAGAGATTTGCCGCTCATTGGGTCATCCCATGCTATCAATGTCGGTGCACTACGACCCCGACGAGCCGGAATATGCTACCGACCCGGAGTTGATACATGAACGGTATGAAGATCAGGTGGATATGGTAGTCGATGGCGGATTTGGCGACACAGAAGGTTCCACAGTAGTAAATTGCACCACCGAACCCTTCGAGATCATTCGTCAAGGCAAAGGACACATTGAGCGTCAGAGAAGCTTATAAACAAATGTTTATAAATATTGTACTTTGAATTAAAACTGTGAGTTATTTATCAAAATGTTTGCCGATGAAGGGGAGTTGAGACAGGGGGAGGTCTTTACGGATGATGATGATGGTAGTAAAAACCAGCATGATTATTGTGCGATAGGACAAGCGTAGAAGGGTTGATGCTATGGTAGGGAGCATGGCGGCGGAATAACAGAGGGCGGCTATGATGAAGTAGAAGAGAGCTGAACGGAGGTTGTAGGCAATTGGGAATTTCTTTTGTCCAATGAAGTAGGATAGCAGCATCATAACAAAATTACTTATTATAGACGCCCAAGCACAGGCTATAAATCCATAGCGGGGGACAAAGCCGATGATGATGGCAATAGTAAGCGCACACCCGATGATCGAGAAAATAGCGCCCCAATGGGTCTTGTCCGTCAGTTTATACCAGATCGACAAATTAAAATAGATGCCGAAAAAGACCTCGCCGATCATCACAATCGGAACGACCTGAAGACCGGAAAAATAGTCGAAAGTTACAATATATTTCAGAATGTCGAGATAAAACGTGACGCCCAGAAAAATAAATAAAGCAAAGATAATGAAATACTTCATCGCTTCGATATACGATTTTTTGTTGTCGCTATCTTTATGTTTAGCAAAGACAAATGGCTCGTAGGCATAACGGAATGCCTGGATAAACATCACCATGACAGCAGCAATCTTGAAACAGGCGCCATAGATACCGAGTTGCGCATCGGCATAAACCCGGTCCTCATAAAGAAAGGGAAACAGAATCTTGTCGGCCGTCTGATTGAAGATGCCAGCAACTCCCAGAATCAGGATTGGGAATGAATAGCCGAGTATTTTTTTTAGCCGTTGAAAATCAAATTTTGCGCGTAAAGCAGGAAGAATATCCGGAATCAGCAGGATTAAGGTGACGATTGTTGTGAACAAGTTTGAGATAAAAATATATCCTACTCCATAATCTGGACGGTAAAACCACCGGATTAACTCCGGATGATGGGTAAGCAATATAGGGCAGAGTTTCAGAAAAAAGAGATTCAGGGAAATATTCAACAGGACATTTAAAAATTTGATGGAAGCAAACCGAACAGGTCGGCTCTGATAACGAAGGAATGCGAAAGGGATACAACATATTGCGTCAACAGCGATAATACATGACATCATACCAATGTATTCGCGGTGATGACTATAGCCTAACAGGCTGCTTGCCTGATTGAGAAATACCAGCATGACGGCGATAAAAAACAAAGACGTAAATGCAATACAATAAAGTGTTGAGGTATAAACGCGCAACGGCTCCTGTTCCTCTTTTTTGTTGATAAAGCGAAAAAAACCAGTTTCCATTCCATACGTCAGGATGACCATTAACAACGCCACCCAACCATAAATGTTTGTTACGATGCCATACTCGCCTGAGTTTGGTAGTACACGTACATAAATAGGAACAAGCAGCCAGCCGAGGAACCGCCCTATAATATTGGGTAATCCGTAAATGGCTGTGTCTTTAGCCAAGTTTTTCATTACGTGCATACTGAATCATTAGCTAAATAAATTGCCTGGCTGGGTGAAGCGTTTTTTGCCGAGGTGTTTATAGGCGAGGTCGGTCACTTCGCGTCCGCGGGGGGTGCGTTTTATGAATCCTTCCTGAATGAGGAACGGTTCGTAAACCTCTTCGAGTGTGCCGGGGTCTTCGCTAAGCGCTGTGGCGATGGTAGTTAATCCGACAGGGCCGCCTCCGAATTTTTCAATCAGGATGTTTAGTAGCTTATTATCGATCTGATCTAAGCCGTAGCGGTCGATGTTGAGCGCTACGAGCGAGTAACAGGCGATGGCTTTGTCGATGTATCCTTCGCCTTTGACCTGTGCAAAATCCCTGACGCGGCGAAGTAGCGCGTTGGCTACACGGGGCGTGCCGCGGCTGCGTCCGGCGATTTCTTTGGCTGCATCCTGCTCGCACCGGATACCCAGTATAAAGGCGCTGCGAAGAACGATCCGGGTCAGCGTTTCCGTATCGTAATATTCGAGGTGCATATTGATGCCGAAGCGGGCGCGTAAAGGACTGGTCAGCAGTCCGCTGCGCGTGGTAGCGCCTATCAGTGTAAACGGTGCGAGGGCTATTTGTATAGAGCGTGCGCTGGGGCCTTTGTCGATCATGATGTCAATACGGTAATCCTCCATCGCCGAGTAAAGATATTCTTCGACAATGGGACTTAGACGGTGTATCTCGTCGATAAAAAGTACATCATTTTTTTCTAATGACGTGAGGACACCAGCCAGATCGCCTGGTTTATCCAATACAGGTCCAGAGCTGATTTTAATACCTACGCCAAGTTCGTTGGCTATGATATTTGACAAGGTCGTTTTACCTAAGCCGGGCGGGCCGTGCAACAGAACATGGTCGAGCGCTTCGCCGCGCATACGAGCCGCCTTGACGAAGACCTGCAGGTTGTCTGTTACTTTTGACTGACCGCTGAAATCGGAAAATGTCAACGGTCGTAATTGGTTTTCGAACTCTTTATCATTGTCGGGAATTCGTTTGGCCTCTTCTCGTATATCGAAATCTTCTTTTTCTTTCATACGTACATTTATTATTTTTTATATTTCGGTCGTATGGAACTCGCATGTTCATTTACTTGGGTGTATTAAGGTACATGCTCGTTTCATATTATTTTTCGATTCTTATGCAAGCATCAACGGCAATGATACCTTTTGGGGTTGCTATTAACGGATTTATATCCAATTCTTTAATCTCTGTGGCAAATCGTAATAACGCTGACAACTGTACGATAATCCGAGCAAACAGGCGTTCATTAACACCTTCCTGACCGCGAGCGCCTTCAAAAACCTTATACCCTCTGAGGGAACGGATCATTGAGAGCGCTTCTTCGGTTACAAGCGGCGCCAAACCCGATGCCACATCCTTGAATATCTCCACAAAGATCCCACCCAGCCCACAAAGCACGATATGGCCGAATTTCTCCTCATATTTGGCGCCGGCAAACAGCTCACGTCCTTTGAGCATCGGCTGTACCATGACGGATTGAGCATCGGGTATCTTCATTAACCGTTTAAATTCTATTTCAAGATGCTCCATCGAACGAATGTTCAAAACGACGCCGCCAACATCCGATTTGTGGATTGGGCCGACCACCTTAGCGACTAGCGGATACCCGGTTTGCGCTGCGAAAGATTTTATTTCGTTCCATTGGTCGGAAACGAGTTCTTCGACCATGGGGATACTGGCCGCTTTGAACAACATCTGTACATATTTTGGGGAGATAAAGCCTGATTCAGGAATATGGTCGATGATACGGCGTATTAACGGAATATCAACACCTTTCAGTTCGATGATATAGCCTAACGGATGCCGTGTTTGCAGGATTTTTGTCAGCGCATTGGCAAGTCCTACCTCGTCGCTGAAATTCACATGGCCTTTCTTAACGAAAAAGTCGGTTTCGTCCAATGCCGTACTTACAGAAGGCAAGATAGGGAAGATTGGTTTACTGCATGTTCGCATTTTTACATCTAAAGTTTCGTAGGCTTCGTAAACACGCGTCAGTCCCGGGCTGCCGAAGATCACAGCGATACCGTCGATATTATCGAATTGATGCTCGCAATAGTCAATCGCAGTTGATAAATGAACCGGTTCACCGGTACCTAAGATGTCAATCGGATTACTGACTGACGAACCTGGCAGCAGTTTGGATTTCAGCTCTTTAGCTTTTAAAGTATCCGACAGTTTCGGTATTTCCATGCCTCCTTTCGATAGGGCGTCGGTCAAAATCACAGCAGGTCCGCCTGCATGTGTGACGATGGCAATGTTTTTGCCTTTCAGTTCCTTGAGTGTGAAAACAGCGCCGAGTGTGGCTAATTCTTCGCGGCTATGGCAACGAACAATGCCTGCTTTACGGAAGAGCGCTTCGACTGCAAGATCGGAATTAGCCATCGCGCCTGTATGTGAGGAGGCGGCGCGGATTCCGGATGCTGAGGCGCCCGATTTGATGGCGGCGATCTTACACCCTTTCTGTATTAGCGAAGCGGTATGCTCCAATAATTTGTCGGGGTCTTTAATGCTTTCAATGTAAAGTAGTTTGATTTTCGAATCTGTTTCGGGATTAAAGTTAGTATCCATGTATTCTAACACATCTTCAACTGATGTTTGACCAGCATTGCCGATAGACCATACCGAATTAAAACGAAGCCCCATTTTGATAGCCGATTCCATGAGGAAGATTGCTGTCCCTCCCGAACTGGAAATCATATCGACGCCAAACGGGTCCATAACCGGTATGGGCAGCGTAAAGAGGCTGTGATGATAGCGGTTTAGGATACCGATGCAATTGGGGCCGATAAGGCTCGCCCCAGCTTTGTTAATAACTTCGACAATATGCTTTTCCAGGGCGCCTCCTTCAGCGCTTTCCTCTCCAAACCCTGCCGTGTACATGATAAAAGCCTTCACGCCCTTCTCTTCGGCAAGGAAGGTGATTGTTTTTAAACAACCTGATGCCGGAATGGATATAATAGCAAGGTCGGTCTGTGGGATGTCCTTTACGTTTTTATAACATGGCAAGCCCTGCACTTCCGCTTCTCTCGGATTCACCGCATAAAGTTCCCCCTGGTAGTTACCATTGAGGAGGTTACGTATGCAATTACCTCCCGGTTTGGATGTTTTATTAGAGCCTCCAATAACTACAATACTTTTCGGATTGATAAGTTCATTATTAATCATGTCAATTTTTTTTACAAAAGTAAAATAAAAATGTCAATTGTCAATTGGCTCATTCCCCCCAACTTTCGCGGTCTAAATTGCGGTAGTTGATGGCTTCGGCAAGATGATGGGATTGGATGGTTTCCGTTTCTTCCATGTCGGCGATGGTACGTGACAACTTCAAAATACGGTTATAGGCGCGGGCGGAGAGGTTCAGGCGGTGCATAGCGTTTTTGAGTAGCAACAATCCTGTGGAATCCGGTTCGGCAAATAGATGTAAATGTTTCGAATCCATTTGTGCGTTACAATGAATGCCATTGTAGGGTTCGAACCGTTTTTTCTGTATCTCGCGCGTCCTGGTGACCCTTTCGCGTACGGCAATGCTTGTTTCGGAAGGTTTAGATTCTGAAATTTTCTCAAAGGGGACGGGCGTGATTTCTATCTGAATATCAATACGGTCTAACAAGGGACCGGAGATGCGTCCCATATATTTTTGAACGGCGCCGGGAGGGCAGGTACATGGACGTGCAGGATGGTTGTAAAAACCGCAGGGGCAGGGGTTCATGGAGGCTACAAGCATGAAACCTGCCGGATAATCAACCGAGAAACGCGCCCGTGAGATATTGATATGCCTGTCTTCGAGCGGTTGGCGCAATACTTCCAGCACGTTACGGTTAAATTCCGGCAATTCATCAAGGAACAAGACACCGTTGTGAGCAAGGCTCACTTCGCCTGGTTGCGGGAAAGAGCCTCCGCCAACCATCGCCACGTTGGATATGGTATGGTGTGGTGAACGGAACGGACGTTGCGCTATCAGGGAGGTACGTTCGCTGACTTTTCCGGCTACAGAATGTATCTTAGTCGTTTCCAGCGCTTCCGGCAGGGAGAGCGGAGGCAGAATTGTTGGCAGTCGTTTGGCCAGCATGGACTTACCGCTTCCGGGCGGCCCTACCATAATCATGTTATGTCCGCCGGCAGCAGCTACTTCCAGGGCACGTTTCACATTTTCCTGCCCTCTGACGTCCGAGAAATCGGTATCGAAATAGAGATGTTTAGCTAAAAAATCCTCGTAGGCGTTCACCACGGTTGGTTCGATGCGCCCTTTACCGCTAAAAAAATCAATGACCTCCTTGATATTATCTGCGCCGAGAACCTCCAGGTTGTCAACCACAGCCGCTTCAAAAGCATTTTTACGGGGTAAAATAAAACCTTTAAAACCTTCTTCGACGGCTCTAATGGCGATAGGTAATGCTCCTTTGATGGGCTGAAGGCTTCCGTCGAGCGACAACTCGCCCATTAACATATATTTGTTGAGCAATGAAGCATCGAAATCACCTGCCGCAGCTAAAATGCCGATTGCTAAAGGCAGGTCGTAAGCCGAACCTTCTTTACGGATGTCGGCAGGCGCCATGTTGATAACAATACGGCTTCTTGGGAATTTATAACCGTTGACCTGTAAGGCCGAAATAATACGTTCATGGCTTTCGCGCACAGCTACATCAGGCAGTCCGACTAAGAAGAATTGTATGCCCTTTGTACAGCTTACCTCTATGGTTATGATGGTTGCGGATATTCCCGATACTGCGGCGGCAAAAGTTTTAACGAGCATTTTATTAAATAAAAATTATAAATTATAAATTACACCTCCGAATGGAGGGCTTGGAGGGCTTTTATTTCATTATTTCATCGACAGTTTGTTTCAATTCTTCTCCATTCATCGTATTAAGCAAAATGATGCCCGCTGTGTCAATAAGAAAACATTTCGGCAGTGAATTTACATTATAAATCTCGAACATCTGAATTGACTGGCCTGACGAATCGGCAACTATATTCCACTGAATAGAATCCTGACAAACCAGTTCGCGAATTGTTTCAGGTTCATCGTCAAGGCAAATCAGTAGAATGTCTAATGAATCTTTGGAATATTTAATTGCTATATCATCAAGCATCATCACTTCCGTTTGACACAAGTCGCACCATAAAGCCGTGAATGCAAGTATATAATGCTTATTAACAAATGAATCGGAAGCAAACGTTTGACCGTAGATGTTTGTCACATTAAAGTCTGGCGCTTTTGCGCCTACCTGCGTGGTTTTCGCTTTTTCTATCTCTTTCCATAAATTTTTTACTAAGTAATGATCGTTTAATTCAGGAGACAGCATACTGAGGATGGCTTCTGTTTGCTCTATTTCTTCTGTATGGGTAAAATATTGCGAGATAAGAACTGCCGAAGCTGCTTCTTTCGGGTTTTTTGATATAAAATCCTCCGCTGTTTTCCTTACTTCCAGTTTCAGTGTGGACAGTTGCATGGAAGATTCTCCATTTAATGATGCATTGTTATGTTGTAAATCAGCTAGTTCTTTCAGGATAGGCGCCGCTTTCTTTTTGAATTGCGATAGTTTATCATTGATACGTCCACCCTTTATTTGCAGTAAATCCGGATAAAGAGCATCCCCTTTGATGTGAACCGGTTTTCCTTGTTCCGGATAAACGGAAAACCATAGATTACGGTCATTATAATAAAAAGTAACTACATGTAGGTCATCATCATGTTCGTGAAAAACGTTAAACTGACCTTTTTCATTGAATAAAACAGTATCAATCATTACTGATTCAGCCGATTCGAAGATTACATACAACGTGAGGTCCTCAATATTGGATAAGTTACCGTCAATCTTGCAAACCGTATCATTCTCGCATGAAAATAACACGAACAGGAGTCCGAATAAAAATAGATGCTTTTTCAATTTACAGTTTTTTCGCATGAAACAGGCATAGACGAACATTTAAATAACGCGCAAAGGTAAAAAATATTTTGTTTACCGCAAACTTATTTTTTGGTGAAATGAATAATTATTGTATTTTTGAGAGGAGAAAAAGCCCGCACCGAGCATATATTTTTAAAAAAAATGAAATTATTATGGAACGTATAATTCTCTTTATCACAGCTTTAACTTGTTTTTCATGCTAAATACAATCGCTATAGACAACAAAAGCGTACCTTCTAAAATTGAAGAGGTAACCGTATTTTTTCAGGGCGCAGAACTGATTCACACTGCCAACGCCGGATTACATAAAGGCAGTAACGAAATATGCATCTCCGGCCTGAGTCCGAACATCGACCGTAATAGCGTCAAAATCAAAACTGCCGGCGGTGTGTTGGTGTCGTCGTTTGAAGAAGAACCCGAAACAGCTGGCATGAACGATTACGTTACACAGTCGGAAAATCAACTGAACTATACGTTCAACATTGACCTGCCTAATACTATACCCGGCAACGGCAAAGAACAATCCATAGAGCTAAAAAATCAGGAAGTGAGCGCTACGTTCAAATATTACTGTGCTCCGAAATTATACATCGAAACCTTTCTGATTGCCGAGATTGCGGACTGGGAAAAACTGAATCTGCTCAGCGGCAGCGCCAACATTACTTACGACGGCACTTACGTTGGCGAAACATTTATTAAACAATCAACCCCAGTCCGCTACTTTGTTCGCCCACAGTTCACCGTCGGGTTTGTTGTCAATCGATGCGGAATAGGTTATCTAATTCCTCCTGCGTCATGCCTATGCCGGTTATCGAAGGCCTTGTAAGATTCTTTTAGCGTTTTATTGTAATAATTAAAAAAAGTCTTATCTTTGCACAGAAATAAGTACTCATTGAAAGATGATTCATTTTCAAAAATATTAAAATCAAGTAATTATGAACGAAGACCCTTATCCGAGTTGTAGAAAAACGAGAATGTCAATCATTCCGTAAGGGAGTCTTTATTGGTTTCCTTGCGGTATTAAAATATGTAAGGAAACTGAAAAATGAATGAAATCAAAAACTTAATCAGCCAACTTGTCACCCAAAGAAGTTGGAAAGAGCTGAAAAGGGAACTGAATAACCTGGAGCCTTTTCAAAATGCCGAATTAATTGAATCTCTTCCGAAACACGAGAGAATATTACTGTTTCGTATCCTGTCGCGCCAATCGGCAAAGGAGATATTCCAACATCTGTCGCACGAAGAGCAGGAAGACATCATCGAAGGACTTGCAGGCAATGTCTTCCAACTGACAGAATTACTCAACGACTTGGATCCTGACGACCGTACCGCTTTTTTTGAAGAGCTGCCCGGCGCGGTAAGCCAGCGTCTTTTACAGATGCTGTCAGTGCAGGAGCGTGAAATAGCCTCTAAATTATTGGGCTATCCGAAGGATTCCATCGGTCGTTTGATGACGCCCGAATTTGTAGCCGTCAAACCATTTTTTACCGTACATCAAGCAATAGATCATATCCGAAAGTTCGGTCGCGATTCGGAAACACTTAATGTGATTTATATCGTTGATAATCACTGGAAACTGATCGATGATATTAGAATCAAAGAAATTATTCTGGCGTCGCCCATACAAACCATCTCCGAAATCAGTGATACTCGTTTTGTTTCATTAAATGCCTACGACGACAGGGAAGTAGCGGTAAAAGTGTTTCAGGATAACGACCGGGTGGCATTACCCGTAACCGATAACGACGGGACGCTACTGGGTATCGTGACAGTGGACGACGTGATGGACGTGATCGAAGAGGAAGCAACCGAAGACTTCCAGAAGTTCGGCGGCACCGAAGGATTGGATGTTTCATACACTAAAACTTCGCTGTTCGAGCTAATAAAAAAGCGCTCCGGATGGCTCGTACTATTGTTTTTAGGAGAAATGCTTACTGCTTCAGCGATGGGTTTCTTCGAAGCCGAAATTGCGAAAGCCGTAGTGCTGGCTTTATTTATTCCGCTTATCATTTCAAGCGGTGGCAATTCAGGATCACAGGCCGCCAGTCTTATTATCCGTTCACTTGCCTTGCGGGAATTGAAATTGAAAAACTGGTGGTATGTCATGCGCAAAGAAATATTTTCAGGATTGTTCTTAGGCGCTATTTTGGGGCTGATAGGATTTATTCGAATATTTTTATGGCAGCAAACAGGATTTTACGACTACGGCGAATATTGGGCATGGGTAGGCGCAAGCGTATCGTTGTCGCTGATTTTAGTAGTACTTTGGGGTACATTGACAGGTTCGATGATACCTTTCATCTTAAAAAGAATGGGATATGACCCCGCAACCGCTTCTGCGCCTTTTGTGGCAACCTTAGTAGATGTAACAGGGTTAATCATCTTTTTTACAGTCGCTGCCTTGCTGTTGAATGGCAAGCTACTTTAGGCTTGAAATCACTCATCGTATCTGAATCGGTTGTTATAAATCTTTCAAGTCATTCAATCACGATATTTATACGGACAGATATCCAGATGGTCGTTCACAAAACCGATGGCCTGCAAATGTGCATAGCAAATCGTTGTGCCAAAAAACCGAAAACCTCTGTTTTTCATGTCTTTACTTATGGCGTCAGATAAAGGCGTCGAAGCAGGGATGTCACTCAATGTTTTCCAATGATTGATGACCGGTTTTCCTTCAGGCAGAAATGATTTCATATAAACACAAAAACTGTCGAACTCTTTTTGAATTTCTAAAAAATATCGGGCATTTGTAATTGTTGCTTCAATCTTTTTCCGATTACAGATGATTTTGCTGTCTTGCATCAGGCGTTCCACATCCCATTCGGTCATGGCGGCGACTTTTTCGGCGTTATAGCCTGCAAAAGCATGCTGGTAAGCATCGCGACGCTTGAGGATGGTTATCCAACTCAAACCTGCTTGCGCACTTTCCAATACTAAAAATTCAAACATTTTTTGATCTAATGAGGACATTTTCCGGATAGTTACAGGAAAAATAGAAATCGCTAACGTCGATGGAGCATATCACAGTCCTGAAAATCAGGCTTATTGTAAAGAAATTGAGATTGATCTTGTTCTTGGCGCCATTCAGGGAAAGTCTTCCCGATATGATTTGACAACCGATGAAACCGGTAATTTGGTAGTTACCGATCTGACAACCCATACGATAATTTCTGCACGAAAGGTAGAATCCCGCAAGGAAACCGAAGAACCCAAATGGGCAATTCTCAACGAGAAGAACCAATACCGGTATTTTACTCAAAAAGACGTCAATACCTGCCTTCTGCGTAAACAGGTAACAGCCCGATTTGTCAAAAAATCGTCCTTAGTATTGATTTTGAAAAAATAACTTATCAAAGTGGACTCAATATTTTTGCTATTTGAATACATAATACTTTCTCACCGGACTTTTGACCTGCCATACGCATGATAGGCCTTTCGGGAAAACCACATAATCACCGGCAGTAAATGAGACACTTTCCGAACCGTATTTGACGGTTACGTCTCCCTCAATGATCAGGCACGTTTCTTCAAGGTCGTAATACCAGTCAAATTCCGATACTTCGCACTGCCAAACCGGTTTGGACTTCATTTCGGCTACCTCAACTTCGGTTGGCTTTCTAACTGTAATTTCCATATTGTTCTTTTCTTTTAAAATTTGACGCAAAGGTAACAATAATCGGGTACATATCAATGGGTCATCTTATTGGATAAAATAAAAAAGCAGCCGGAAGACTGCTTTTCTATTGGTGACAAACACTTGAAACATTAACCTATTTCAATCTGTTTTCTTGGTTTCACAATGGCTTCATCTTTTTTCGGGATTTCTACCGTAAGTATGCCGTCTTTGTGCGAGGCTTTGATTTTTTCGGTGTCAACCGACGATGGCAAACTGAATGTACGTTTAAATTCGCTGAAATTAAATTCCTTACGCAGATACCGTCTGTTTTCTATTACTTCTTCAGCTTCCTTCTCAGCCGAAATCTCCAAAACATTTTTTTCTACCTGAACCTTGAAATCTTTCTTACAAAGTCCGGGAGCAGCTACTTCAACTTTGAAGTCATGGTTGTCCTCGATGATGTTCACTGCCGGGGTCAAACTTCTTTCACGCTCGAAAGAAGGAAACATATCTTCTCCCCAAAAATCGCTCACTAACGACGGCAGATAATTGCTGTGCCTTTTAACTAACATTTTTAAATCCTCCTATTTTTAAATTGAACAATATGATAAATGAATTTTTTAACATTTATCATTATTCAATCAAAATTGATGCCATCATATCTATGAATTTTCTATTATATTGATATTAACACATTTATCGAAATTCTTGAAAAATAAATAATATGCCATAATGGCATATATTGATGATTTTAAAGTGCCATTATGGCAGTTTCCCATTATTGGAGTTAAGTAATACAGAAAAATGGGCGAAGTAAAAAAAATACTTGAAGACAAAAGAACCAATATAAAAAATTCTTGCCGTTTTTTTATTTGACAAAAATGGTATACTTTTGCATTGAATTACTTGTACACTTTTCGAATGAAATAAACACCTCACGATACTTTGAACACAATAAGACCCAACGGTATTCCTTACCGCTCTTGCTTATTACTTTGTTGCGTTGGATATACACAACTTCGTTTTTTTAATTGTCGCTACAAAAGTAATACATATAAAATTAATGACAAAATATTTAACATACTTTATATAGTTGCTACATATTTCAATGTTTTTCACTCATCTTGCTGATAATGTGATAGTACTAAAAGTAAAATCCGTTTGAAAACCTGTACGTAGAGCCTGAACCCGAAACGGATTACAGTTTTGAATTTGAAACCTTACCCGTCCCGAAATCGGTCACTGAAAGCGAAACGGAAGAAATTTGCTGCCGTATTATTCGCGCCGATAGCCGGAACGATACGAAGTATTCTATCCGTTATTTCCAGTCTTACGGTAAGGGCTTTTTGCGGTTGGAAGACGGCAGTCCGTCTTTTGAAATTTCATTAAACCATTCGTTTAATTTTCGACGGTGTGTTTCATAAGACATATAACCTGAATTTTCAGCATTGCTGACCATTGCCCGATAATCTTCCACGCTTGTTTTACTTTCATCAACCGAAGGCGTTTGCCAATTTATTGATTTCGCTGCTACTGCTGTTGCCATACTGTTAATATTTCAAATTTGAAGTTACAATTATACAGGATTCTTTCCTTCCTGCCAAATTTTTTGTGTTATATTTTTACTAATTGAAAACATAATACTTTTTTACCGGCTTTTTCACCTGCCATACGCATGATAGGCCTTTTGGGAAAACCACATAATCACCGGCAGAAAATGATACGCTTTCCGAACCGTATTTGACGGTTACATCGCCCTCAATGATCAGGCTGGTTTCCTCACTGTCATAGTACCAGTCAAATTCCGATACTTCGCACTGCCAGACAGGTTTTGACTTCATTTCGGCAACCTCTTTTTCGGTTGGCTTTCTGACTGTAATTTCCATATTGTTCTTTGATTTTAAAATTTGATGCAAAGGTAACATTATTATCCGAGAACTCGGATAAAATGCTTACCTTTGTAATCTGAAAGATAAATATTTATGCCGACAAAAGAAGAAGCAGTAATCAGGATTCAATCGCTTATTGAACGTTTCGACGAGCAGAAAGCGTTTTATCAACACAGGGACTACAATGAAACGCAAACGCGGCGCGATTTCATCGACCCGTTCTGGAAAGCGCTTGGCTGGGACGTGGACAACGAAAACGGGTACGCCGAAAGTTACCGCGAAGTCATTCACGAAGACCGCGTCAAAGTGGGCGGCGCAACAAAAGCGCCCGACTATTCGTTCCGTTTGCCGGGCGGTAAACGGCTCTTTTTCTTGGAAGCCAAAAAGCCGAGCGTTGCCATCAAAGATGACGTCGAGCCTGCCTATCAAATTCGCAGATACGGATGGAGCGCCAAAATGCCCATCAGCGTAATTACCGATTTTGAAGAATTTGCCATCTACGACTGTTCCAACAAACCCAAACCGACCGACAAGGCAAGCAACGGACGGATAAAGTACCTCACATACAACGAATACATCACAGCGTTTGATTTCATTTGGGATACGTTCAGCAAGGAGCGCGTTCTCAAAGGCAGTTTCGACAAGTATATTCTG